>ENA-ORTY01000249-ORTY01000249.1-human-gut-metagenome-genome-assembly--contig:-NODE-249-length-74053-cov-43.497027_pt1 | contig 74053 bp, 51 predicted proteins | sample MGYA00241917_ERZ509198 | MGnify/ENA primary metagenome ERZ509198 (study PRJEB26280, sample SAMEA2338857) | human gut metagenome | biome: human gut; feature: human-associated habitat; material: faeces...
CGCGAGCTGGGTTCAGAACGTCGTGAGACAGTTCGGTCTCTATCTATCGTGGGCGTAGGAGTTTTGAGTGGTGCCGTCACTAGTACGAGAGGACCGTGATGGACAGACCTCCGGTTTACCAGTTGTGCCGCCAGGCGCACCGCTGGGTATCTGAGTCTGGATTGGATAAGCGCTGAAAGCATCTAAGTGCGAAGCCATCCGCAAGATGAGAACTCCATTGAGGGTCGTTGTAGACGACGACGTAGATAGGCTGCAGGTGTAAAGACGGTGACGTCAAAGCCGAGCAGTACTAATTGCCCGAGACTTTCTTCTCGAGTAGCGATACTTTCAGTTGTTGTACAACTTAACAATAGTTTTGCTTAATCAACGTGTCTAACTTATACGCTCGACTAATTAATAATTAAGAATTACTAATTGTCGCAGGCGAACGAATATTAGGCGGTTATTGCGGCGGTGTCCCACCTCTTCCCATTCCGAACAGAGAAGTTAAGCCCGCTTGCGCCGATGGTACTGCAATGCAATGCGGGAGAGTAGGTGGCTGCCTTCTTTACTTGAGGTCTTCAGAGTCAAACGACTTTGGAGACCTTTTTTTGTGCCCATAGGAGGCTACGGCATCCTGCAGGGGGTGCAGCGGTCTCCGCTGCACCAACCAGGCAATCATGTTTCAGTTTGGCATTGCTGCGTGTAAATCATCCGTAGCGGAGGTCTCCGGCCTCCGTAGCATCTGGTCAAATTCATTTTGATAGATTTCATTGCTTGCTGCGGAGGCCGGAGACCTCCGCTACGAATGGATGCTATAGTGGCTGCGTGGGTATAGCAAGAATGCTATACCCTCCTATGGTTAGCATTATATATAACTTGTACGTGAAAAAATCTGCCATATATTCCAGAAATGGCGTAACGGGTTGATGGTGAATAGGATAAGGGCTGGAAGATAACTTGACAGAGAGGGCTATCTTCCAGCCATCTCCCAGCTATTTACTAGCCATCTGCCAGCCATTTGCCATACTAGGCAACTATCAATAACTCTAATTGAATGTTATCACAACTAATAAGTCAATTAATAAATTGCCTTATCTGTTGGTGATTCTACCGCAAAGGTAGTTAATTCTGAGCAAATCTTATCAATATACTCTTGCAGATATAAAACATAAGTACGTGAAAAAAACTGCCATATCTTCCAGGAATTTTTGATAGATATCATTGCTTGCTGCGGAGGCCGGAGACCTCCGCTACGAATGGTGTATAACTATACAGTGTTTTATTCGTTAGTTTATTCTTTATTGTAAATATATACGCTTATATGGTGCAAAATGTTGTATATATGCAGAAAATGCAGTAACTTTGCATATTGTAATAGTAAATGATGGTGTATAAATATACGTAATGTTTCAGGATGAATACAATGGAGGATAACAAGGAAGGAAGAAAAAGTGGACAAGTAACCGCTAAGCACGCAGCAACCGCACATTTGAAGAAGCGCCCTTCGGCGTTGCTGTCATTCACGCCGATTGCGTTGCTCGTGATAATGCTCGTTGCGACGATACGTGCGTTTGGCAGCGACTCGCTGGCAGGAGCGTCGCAGGTGACATTGATAGCCGTATCGGCGTTCTGCGTTCTCATCGGCATGGGCTATCTGAATGTGCCGTGGTCAAGTTTTGAGAAAGCAATCACGAAGAACGTGTCGAGCGTGTCGAGTGCGCTGATAATACTGCTGCTCATCGGAGCTTTGGGCGGCGCATGGATGGTGAGCGGTGTGGTGCCCACCTTAATATATTATGGTATGCACATCATCCATCCGTCGGTGTTCCTGGCGTCCACCTGCCTTATCTGCGCCTTGGTTAGTCTGATGACCGGTTCGTCGTGGACCACCATCGCCACCATCGGCATTGCGCTCATGGGAATTGGCAGAGCGCAAGGCTTCGCCGACGGATGGGTGGCAGGAGCGATAATCTCCGGCGCTTACTTCGGCGACAAGATCTCGCCACTCTCCGAGACAACCACCCTCGCCTCGGGCAGTCTGGGCGTGCAGCTATTCAGTCATATACGCTACATGCTGCTCACCACCGTGCCCTCGATAACCCTTGCGCTGATAATCTTCGCGGTGGCAGGACTCACTATCGACACCACGGATACGCAGGAAGTAGCCTCGTTCATGGCAGCCCTCGACGGACGCTTCAACATAACGCCGTGGCTGCTCATAGTGCCCGTAGCCACCGGCGTGCTCATCGCGCGCAAGACCCCGCCAATCGTCACCATCTTCTTATCGACACTGCTCGCTGTGGCTTGCGGACTCATCTTCCAGCGCGAGGCGTTGGCAGAAATCGACCCGTCGATGTTCAAGGCGGCGATGATGAGCGTATACGGTGAGACGACTCTGAGCACATCGAACCAGATGCTCACCGAGCTCGTGTCTACGCGCGGCATGGCAGGCATGACCGACACCATCTGGCTCATCATCTGCGCCATGTGTTTCGGCGGAACGATGGCAGCAAGTGGAATGGTGGGCGGCATCACCCGACTGTTCATCCACATGGTGAAGGGACGCACGTCGCTCGTGGCGTCTACAGCCACCACCGGCGTGATGCTCAACGTAGCCATCGCCGACCAGTATCTATGCATCCTGCTCACCGGTAACATGTTCCGCGACGTTTACGACCGCGAGAACTACGAGCGTCGCCTGCTGAGCCGCACCACAGAGGACGCCGTGACCGTGACCTCAGTGCTTGTGCCGTGGAACACCTGCGGCATGACGCAGAGCACAGTGCTCGGCGTGGCGACAACCACCTACCTGCCCTATTGCTTCTTCAATATCATCTCGCCGATAATGAGCGTCGTTGTGGCGGCAATCGGCTACAAGATATTCCGCAAGGGTGAAGCGCAAACAGAATTACCGCAGTGTGGTAACACCGTTACCGCGGCGTTGTAACATCGTTACCGCGTATTGGGTATATTGTTCCCAGTGCGCGGTAATTCCCGTTTCAAGCACATATACTATCAGACTAAGCTAAGCAAACATCGGCTCATACTATTGTTTTTTGTGTAAAGTGAACTATTGTGAACTTGTATTTTATCGTTTAATTGCTTAACTTTGTATTTGTTAAGCTTTAACACCGCAAATAATATGAGTGCTTATGATAAGAAACCTGTCTTTCTAATTGCTTTAGCTCTTCTCGTAGCATGCACATCGTGCGGACACGACGACCCCGACGTGCCACCTACGCCCATCGAGCCTCCTACGCCCATCGAGCCACCTACGCCCACCGAGCCAGACAAGCCCGATAAGCCCGACAAACCCGATGAGCCAGACAAGCCCGCGGCACAGATACCTATAAATATCAGCGCCACGATAACCCGCGCCACGGAGGAGGCGTTCGAGAGTGGCGACCGTATAGGGCTGTTCGTTGTCAACCGCAATGCAGACGGCAGCGCGGCGACGCTGAAACCCTTGGGCAATCACCTCGACAACATGCCGTACACCTATACCACGACATGGAACGCAGAAAAGACAGTATACTGGAAGGACGCTCAGACGCATGCCGACTTCTACATGTATTATCCCTACACGCAGACAGTGGCAAGCGTGAGCGCCATGCCGTTCGGTGTCAGTGCCGACCAGAGCAGTCTGGGCGCATACAAGTCGTCCGACCTTATCGTAGGCTCCACGCTCGACGTCGCTCCATCGGCATCGCCGGTGAACATCGCGGCACGTCACCTGATGAGTCAGGTGGAGATAGTGCTCAAGGCAGGTGCCGGATATAGCGAAAGCTCACTCGCAGACGCAGATGTGTCGGTGAAGATGAACAATCTCGCCACCTCCGCCACCGTCGACCTCGCCACCTCCACGGTAAGCGCCAACGGCAGCGTGCGCAGCCTCACGCCCTATAAGGACGGCGCCGTCTACCGCGCCTTCGTCGTGCCGCAGACCGCCACGGGCAACAACCTCATAACCATCACCGTCGACGGCGCCGACCACAACATCTCAAAGACCGTCACCTTCGTCGGCGGCAAGCGCCACACGCTCACCGTGACACTCAGCAAGACGGGCGGCGGACTGAGCGTGAGCATCAGCGCATGGGAGAGCGACGGCATAGATTACGGCGGTGTGGCAAGCTGACGCAGTAAAGAAACAGAAACGATTAAAAGAACATTGCATTTGATATGACCCATACGAATCACAAGAACTTCCATATATACACAGCTGTACTGATGCTTTGCATTCTGCTTGCTGCCTGCTCCGACTCGTTGTTCGACGGCGACGGCGGCAAGCCTGGCGACGAAGACCGCATACAGCTATCGGGCAGCATCGAGCAGTTGGCGCTGACACGTGTCTGCGACAACGGTTTCTGCGACGGTGACGTGATGGGCGTCTACGTCGTCGACTACAACGGCGGTACGCCCGGCACTCTGAAACCCAGCGGCAACCGTTGCGACAACGTGCGCCACACGTTCGACGAAGCCAACAACCAGTGGGAACCCGCCTACGACATCTACTGGAAAGACAAGCACACGCACATCGACGTTTACGGCTACTATCCCTTCGCCAACCCCGAGAGCATCGACGACTATCAGTTTGAGGTGCAGAAAGACCAGAGCCGCGCTTCAGCCGACGGCGAGATGGGCGGCTACGAGGCGAGCGACTTCCTTTGGGGCAAGGTGGGCGACGTGGCTCCCACGACCAGCATCATCCGTCTGCCGCTGTTCCATCGCATGTCGAACGCCCGCGTCACCCTGATTCAAGGCTCGGGCTTTGCCGACGGCGAGTGGGCTAACACCGAGAAGATAGTGCTTGCGCCCAACCTGGTGCGCAAGGCGAGCATCGACCTTGCAACCGGCGAGGTGAAGCCCTCGGGCAGCGTGGAGAGCACAGCCACCATCCCCTCGCGCGTCGACGACGAATGGCGCGCCATCGTGGTGCCGCAGACCGTAGAGGCAGGCACCACGCTCTTCAGCATCACCATCGGCGGCATGCCCTACAAGTTCGTGAAGAACGAGGCGCTCACATACGTGGCCGGCAAGATGATGAACTTCAGCATCCGCGTAGACAAGAAAGCAGCCAGCGGACAGTATCATCTCACCCTCGTGAACGAGAGCATCACCCCGTGGGAGAACGACCTCGTGAGTCACGACGCCACAGCCAAGGAATACGTCATCGTGAACTCTACCGCCGGACACCTCAAGGAAGCCATTGCCGCAGCAAACAAAGACTATACAAAGCTGAAGAATCTGAAGATTAAGGGTGAGATTAATGCTAAGGATTTCTTCTTTATGAGAGACAATATGAATAAATTGTCTGCGGTTAATCTCAAGGAAGTACGTATCTTAGAGTGGAAAACCCCAACAATCCAGGCGAAAAACATTCCGCTGACAACATACCTGTCTCTGCTTTTAATAAACCAGGCGGAGGTGGACTTCTTAATCTTGTCACTTTTGTGTTTCCTGACAGGCTTAAGGTGATTTGCGACAATGCCTTTACAGGCTGTAATAATCTTTCTGGATCATTAATAATCCCCGAAGGAGTTGAGGAAATACGAAGAGGAGCCTTTACGGGTTGTAGTTCTTTAAACGGCTCATTGTCTCTGCCCTCAACATTGAAGAAATTAGGAACATCAGGAGATGGAGCAGATAAGGATACGAAAGACGAAGGCATCGATTATTATAATGGTGTATTTCAGAATTGCAGTAACCTTACCGGCCGTCTTATAATACCTGATGGCGTTGAAATAATAAGAGGCTATTGTTTTAGTGGCTGTCGAGGTTTATATGGAGAACTGAAACTTCCGTCAAAATTAAGAGTGATAGGAAAATGCGCATTCTCTCACTGTGAAAATCTGACTGGTTCTATAGAAATACCCCAAGGCGTATCGTCTGTTCCCAGTTCTGCATTTGAAAGATGTGGCTTCAATGGAACCCTTACACTGCATGACGGTCTTTCGAGTATTGGATCTTCTGCTTTTATTGATAACAATTTAAAGGGCGAACTCCATTTGCCTAAAGGACTTAAGATAATTGCAGACAATGCATTTTGTAATAATGATTTTTCCGGAACATTAACCCTACCTTCAACCGTTACCAGAATTGGCGACAAAGCCTTTGCAAACAACTGGCGTTTGATGGGTGTTCTTGACATCCCCTATGGGGTTGAAAGTATTGGTGAAAGTGCATTCACAAATTGTCGAATGCTCGAAGGCTTGGTGTTGCCAGAATCGTTGGAAACCATACGTAGAGGAGCTTTCAACGGCTGTTTTGGTATTGGCTCCATCGTGTGCAAGGGAACTATGCCGGCATATATTGAGAGCGGCGCCTTCGACGGCGTGGCAAAAGACAACTTTACGCTCGAAGTGCCCGAGTCTGCCGTTCAGCAGTATCAGGCAGCCGGCGGCTGGTGCGAGTTCAAGCGCATCGCCGCCCACCACGAACTGGTATGCCGTCCGTCGGTGGCTTGCGCGTTGAGCACACAGCACAAGCAGACCCTGGTCGTCAACGCCGAGGGCGAGTGGGAAGTGGAGAGCAAGCCCGACTGGTGTGAGGTGTCGCCAGCCAGCGGCAACAAGAAGACCGAAGTGACGCTCACCATCAAGAGCATGTCGAAGAACGCGAGCGACCGCGAGGGCAAGATAGTGTTCCGACTGAAGAACAAAGACTACACCCATGCGTGCACCGTCTCGCAATACGGCTACGAGTACGGCGAGGACGAATGGATAACCCTGCAGAAAGCCACCAAGGGACGCAACGGCGGCATCAACATCGTGCTGCTCGGCGACGGCTACAACGCCAAGGACCTCGCCAGCGGCGACTATCTGAAGCACATACGTAAGGAAGTGGAATACTTCTTCGGCATCGAGCCGTACAAGACCTACCGCAAATACTTCAACGTGTACACCGCCATACCGCTGTCTACCGAGAGCGGAGTGGGCACGGTGAACACCATACGCTACAACCGCTTCGGCACAACCTTCACCGGTGGCGTCGGACTGAAGGCAAACTACGACGAACTGTTCAGTTATGCCCTCGGTGCGCCCACCGTAAACAAGGAAAACCTGAAGCAGACCCTCATAATCGTCGTGCCCAACACCACCGACTACGGCGGCATCTGCCAGATGTGGCCCGACGGTTCGGCTATAGCGTTCTGTCCGCTCAGCACATACGACTATCCGCTCGACACGCGCGGCGTGGTTCAGCACGAGGCAGGCGGTCACGGATTCGGCAAGCTCGGCGACGAGTACATCTACCACAACGCCTTCATCGACGCTTGCGGCTGCAGCTGCTGCGGACACGTCATGGAGTTCAACAGCGCGAAGTCGCTCGGCTGGTACGACAACCTCTCGCTCACCGGCAAGATGCACAACGTAGGCTGGAGCCACCTCATCTTCGACGACCGCTACAGCGACATCGTCGACATCTACGAGGGCGGCTATATGCACAACCGCGGCGTGTTCCGCTCGGAGCAGAACTCATGCATGAACAACGACATACCCTACTATAGCACCATCAGTCGCGAGAGCATCGTGAAGCGCATCATGAGATACGCCGGCGAGACCTTCTCGTTCGAGGAGTTCGTCAGAAACGACAAGCGCGACGCCGGAACAGCGACACGCAGCATGGGCACAAGCTACACGCGCACCGCCCATACCTATCAGCATGCCCCGAAGATACACAAGGGCAGTCCGCTGCAGATGAAGAAGGTGAGAAGACATCGCTAAGAAAGTCGTCAGTAAGAAAACTCTAAAACGAAGATTTATGAACAACCATATAATAAGATGTGTCGCACTGGCGTTGGTAGTGCTTACGCTGGCGGCTTGCGGCGACGATCTGGAACCGACTCAGCCGCAAGACCCTAAGTCGACACCCATGACATTCGTCGTCGACTATCCAGGGCAGACCCGCGCTACAGCCACCGACTTCGAGCTTGGCGACCGCATCGGTCTGTACATAGCCGACGCGAAAGAGCCGCTTGAGCTGGCAGGCAATCTGGTGAACAACGAGGCGCTCACCTTCGACGGCAACAAATGGGAAGCCTGTCGCACGCTGTATTGGGACGAGGGCACGTACAACGCCTACGCCTACTATCCGTACATGCAGGATGTGACGAGCGTAACCGACCAGCCGTTCAGCGTAAGCACCGACCAGAGCACCCAAAAGACAGCTACCGCTCTCGGCGGATACGAGGCGAGCGACCTCCTCTTCGCCACAACCAAGGACGTCAAGGCTTCTGATTCGCCCGTAAGACTCACCTTCAAGCACATCATGAGCAAACTGAAGATTCGCTTGATAAAAGGTGAGGACTTCGAGGGCGACATGCCCACCACCGCCAAGGTATACATCCACAACACCGTGCCCACAGCCACCATCGACCTGCAGGCAGGAGTGGCGACACGCTACGTTAAGGGCACACGCCAGACCATCGTAGCCCATCAGGACGGCGATACAAGCTATTCGGCGATAATCGTGCCGCAGCGCATCGACAACCGTCAGCCGCTCGTCGAGGTGGAGATGATGGGCGTGAGCTATCTCTTCGAGAGCAAGTTCCTTTTCAAGCCCGGTACGGAGCATCTTGTCAACCTCGTCATATCCGAAAATCCCGACAAGGTGAAGATAAACATTGGCGGCGAGAAGCAGAACTGGTAATAAAACGATTCGTATGAAGAAAACTACCGGCATATTGTCAGCCGTAGCGCTGGCGCTCCTCCTATGGGCAGTGGCTTTATGGCTGCTGCCCTTTGGTGGTTATAAGAAAAACATGAAGGAGACGCGCTACGGACTGAACGAAGGCATGGAGGTTGTGGAGCAGATTGTGGCATCGGGGCAGCGCCAGTATGTGGTGGAAGACGCCCAAGGCAACACGCTCTTTCGCATTCCTCTGCGCGGATGTATGATAGACACGCGCTTCCGTGAGGGCAGACTCCGCTTCCGCGAGATGGCTACAGGGCGCGAGGGATACGTAGACACTAACGGAATGGTGACATTCACGGCTGGTGCTGCGGCGCAAACAAAGGCTGTGGTGCCCGAAGACGAACTGACGAGGCAGAACATGGATATGGAGAATCGGTCTGTAGAGTCGGCAGGTCATTCCGACAGCAAGTCGCACCATGAGAGTAAAGGACACGCGGTGAAGCTCACGCAGACCGATATACGCAAGATAGCGCAAGGCAGTCCGTTCTACAAAGAGGCGGCGAAGATATTGAAGGGCAAGCTGACGGAGACCGATGCCTCGCGCCGCCGTCAGATACTCAACTACTGCGAGCATCTGCGCACGGCATACACCACGAAGGACATCGACTTCCTCAGACAGGTGTTCAGCGACGAGGCACTCATCATCGTTGGCAATGTGGTGAAGGAGTCGGCTACGACCGCTGGCATTGGGTCCGACTCGCGCGTTACCTACGCCCTGCACACCAAGCGCGACTATCTCGCGCGACTCGCCAAGGTGTTCGCCGTCAACAAGACAGTCGACGTGAAGTTCTCCGACTTCCGCATCATGCGCCATCCTACGAAAGACGGCATCTACGGCGTTTCGCTGCGCCAACGCTACAGTAGCGACCGCTACTCGGACGACGGTTGGCTGTTTCTGCTGTGGGACTTCCGCAATCCTTCCATGCCGCTCATACACGTGCGAACGTGGCAACCGTCGGCAACCGTCGGCAGTTCGGAAGGAGTGATAGACATCTCCGACTTTAATCTTGAATAGACAAAGGAAGTCGGCTCTAATCTTAGCCGACTTTAATCCTGAATAAAAAGACATTGTATTATGCTAAACAATAGTTCTCGGACAATAAGTATAAGCCGGACGCTACGCAACGCGATGCTTTGTGTGGCGTATACCGTCGCTTTATGCTGTCTCTCGTTGCAGGACGCTAAGGCAGCTGTGCCGTTACTGGCGACTGTAGCGCCTTCTATTGATGCGCCAGCGCCTGCCGACAGCACGTTCTCAGTAGAGAGCTTCCGTCAGTTGCCCACCGATGTGAGCGCTTTCATCGACGCTGTTCGCGACCTTAACGACGAAGCGTGCGCCCTGCTGAAGGTGGTAGCCCCAGCCGACTTCGCTTTCTCCTCGCCGTTAGGCATCGTTGAGCGTCGCGACAAGGTAGGCGAGATATGGCTTTTCATGCCTAAAGGCACAAAGAGCATAACGCTGAAACACCCGCAATGGGGAGTGCTGCGCGACTATGCGTTCGGTACAAAGCTGGAGAGTCGCATGACATACGAGATGCGTCTTCGCCTGCCACAGGCCGCTGTTGTGGAGAAGCACGACACCGTTGTATACACACAGACTATTGTAGACACAGTTACCGTGGCGCCACCGCGTCGCGTCGTGCCCTTGCATCTCTATACGTTGCTCACAGCCTCGATGCACACCGACGGTCCGTCGTGGGGAGCGATGATAGCCGTGATGAGTCGTCACGGTGGCTACGTTCATGCCAGCACCAATCTGCGTTCTGGCAAGAAGACCGTAGGAGCGTGCAACCGCGAGGGCTATAGAGACGGAGCTACTGTGAAACCATATTATTCTGGTAGCACGCATACTTCAGAATATGCCGTCACAGTGGGTTTGATACACCGCATAAACGCCAACTTCAACGTCTTTGAGGGAGCCGGTTACGCCAAGCAAACTACCGCATGGCAACTCGCAAAAAGCGAAGGCGGAGGATGGTTGCGCAACGACGGACTCACACATAAAGGCGTGGCAGCGGAGATTGGCGTGCTCTTTACAAAGGGCAGACTGAGCGTGAGTGCCTCTACGCTTACAATCGGCGGCAGCCAGTGGCAGGGATGTGTGGGCGTTGGCATACGCATTGGAAAGAATAGTGTGATAACGAAACCAGCCAAGCGTTGAGACTGTGTTTCTATATAATATATGTGAAAACAACTTGAGATATGAATCATAGCTTACATAATAATATGTTCAGTCGGCTCTATATCACTTTCGTGGCAGTAGTGGCGCTCTTGTGTTCGTGCAGTAGCGACAAACCCGACAGTCTTGAGCCGCATTTGCAGACTCTGCCGGCTACGGACATAACCCGAACGGAAGCTACAATATTAGGACGGTGCCAAACGGACAATGGTGCGGATATGCCGCAGTTGTGGTTCCGCTATGGAGCCGACGAGAGTATGAGCGAACGTTCGGAGGCGCTTGAAGCTGCGGACGGCAGTGTGTGCATGCGCTTGCGCAATCTCACGGCAGGCACCACATATTATTATATGTTGCAAGGCGGCAACGGCACCGCCGTACTGTCGGGCGAGACTCTCAACTTCACAACATTACCGAATCTGCAGCCAACTATCGGCGACGTGAAGGTGTTGAGCAGCAGTCCGATGAGTGTGATAGTGGGCTATCGCATTGCTGACGACGGCGGCGACGAGATCGCCGAAAGCGGTTGCCGCGTGTCGCGTCAGGATGGAGCCGCGATGAGCGACGGTGAGAAGGAAACAACCATAATGCAGACTGGCTCAGTGGGCGCTGACGGATTCTACCGCTTGCGCATAGGCAATCTGCAGCCGAGCACGGCATACACAATAAGCCCGTTCGCCAAGAACAGAAACGGCGAGGCTGTGGGCGAACCGCTTTCGTTCACAACTCCAACTGCTGTGGTTTTGGATGAGGCAGGCATGCTTTCGGTAGTCATTGGCGACGACATCTACAAGTACACCACCATCTCTATAGCCGGACCACTCAACGGCGACGACCTTCGCACCCTGCGCCACATGGCAGGACGCGGCATAGACGGTAGTGCTACAAACGGGCGACTTGCCGATATAGACATCTCAGGAGCACGCATTGTCGCAGGAGGCGGTGTGTATGACGCTGCGCGCTATTCGGAAGACGACGTCGTGGGAGTGGGACTGTTTGCCGCGTGCAACAATCTGAAGAATATAAAGTTGCCGATGGACGTGGTGAGGATAGAAAAAGACGCCTTCCTCAACTGCTCATCGCTGCGCAGCATAGTGATACCGGCTACTGTAAGCAGTATCGTTCCGTCGGCTGGATGCACATCGCTTGAAGAGATAAGCGTGTCGGGTGCCAACACATCATACACAAGTAGTGACGGCGTACTGCTGAGCGGCGACGCCAAAAGCATATTGTGGTTCCCGATGGGCAAGCGAGGCGACTACGCATTGCCAGCCACAGTGACGGCAGTTGGTCCGTACGCCTTCCGCGACTGTAGCATTGAGAAGTTCGTGTTTCCGGCAGGACTCACCAAAATAGGCGAATGTGCTTTCTATAACAGTAAGGTAAGGGAAGTTGTACTGCCTTCAACACTGAAGATGTTGCCGACCGGCGTGTTCCAGAAATGTGCCGACCTAAAGACTGTGCGCCTTGGCAACGACGTCGAACTGCTGTCCGACTACGTGTTTGACGGCTGTCCGCTCACCGATCTGTATATAACAGCCCCACTTCCGCCGGTATGTGGCAGCAATACCTTCGCCACAACCGGCGCCGACTTCGTGAAGACCTGCCGACTGCATGTGCCGAAAGGCAGGAAGAAATACTATCGTGCGAATGCAAAATGGAATGTTTTTGATAATATCGTAGAAGAATGAACTCACCAGAAATAGAAGAACTCAAGCGTCTCGTAAAGGAGAAATACGAGGACACACTTGCTACGTCCACCGACTTCGAGGTGTTCTCGCTGATGCTTAAGAAGAAATACAATGCAACCGTGTCGACATCCACGCTGAAGCGTCTTTACAACTATGTAGGCGACGAGCACACGCCACGCGTGGCTACGCTGAATGTGCTGGCGCGTTATATTGGTCATGCCGACTACACTAAGTTTGTGGCATGGCTGAAGACGAGTCCGTGCTACAACTCGTCGTTCTTTAACGCCAACCAACTCATGAGCAGCGACCTCAATCGCGGCGACGAGGTGGAGATAGGCTGGAGCCCCAACCGCATTGTGCGACTTGAATATCAGGGCGACAGCAGATATGCAGTGCTCATGTCGCACAACAGCAAAATGCTGCCTGGCGACAGTTTCGTTACGGGCTGCTTCATCGCCGAGCAGCCGCTGTATCTGCCGTTCCTCGAGCGCGGCGGTGAGCGCACACCGCCGTTCGTAGCGGGTCGCAACGGCGGACTCTCGATAGTTAGGGTTGTTAAAGAATCGTGCTGATGGACGACAAGGAGAAACGACCCACATCAGGATTCGTGGCAGGCTTTGGCGGCGAGTGCGGCTTCAGCGGAGCGCAGCACGACAGCGGCTTTTCGAACATTAGCGAAGTATATGTTTCGAAGTCGGGTTTTTCGCGCTTGCTCTCTGCCGTGAGATACGGCAAGCGCTATATGCTGAAGTGCTTGAAGCCCGACTACGCCTTCACGCCCGTATATCGCCAGGCGCTCATGAAGGAGTTTGAGATAGGCTTGCAGCTCGACCATCCCAACATCTGTCGCACCATAAGCATGGAGCCGGTAGAAGAACTCGGCGAGTGCATCGTCATGGAATATGTAGACGGCGAGAATCTTGAGACAGCCGTCACAAGCGGAACGTTTATTGAAGAGAAGGCGCGCAAGATAGCCGCCCAGCTGCTTGACGCGATGGAATATATGCACGCCAAGCAGACCGTTCATCGCGACATAAAGCCGTCGAACATCATGGTGACCCATCGCGGAGGCGACGTTAAGCTCATCGACTTCGGACTTTCAGACAGCGAGACCTTCTGCGTACTCAAGATTCCGGCTGGAACAATCGGCTATATGGCGCCAGAACAGTTGCTACCCGGAGCCAAGAGCGACCCCAGCGCCGACATCTATTCGTTCGGCAAGGTGCTCGAGTTCATGGCTGAGGCTACGCACAGCAAGAGTCTTGCGAGAGTAGGGCGCATGTGTGCTGCCGCCGACCGCGACCATCGACCCTCCGACATCGCTCAGATAAGACGCCTGCTGGCAGGCAAGAGCAAGTCGTTTGCCGTTGTGAACGCCATGCTCGTTGCGCTGATAGTGCTGTTGCTTGTCGTTATCGGTGTGATGACCAACGCACGCCAAGACACACGCCCGGAAACTGTTGCTACAGATTCGGTTGCAGCAGATGGCGTGAATAGAGTGGTGGACAGCAATCTTTGGTGATCATTGGTGATTATTGCGTTTGAAAGCGCAATAATCCTTCTTTCTTCAATAATATTCTGCCCATAACTGCGTTATTATTTATATGCAATGGACCGACCAAATACGTAGAGTGAAGATATTTCTTGTGCTCGCCGCGGTGATTATCGCCGTGGCGTCACTTGTCGTGTCGCATATCCTCATACGCGACCTCGCCAGGGAGGAGCACAACAAGATGGCGGTCTGGGCTGAGGCTATGCGCACACTGAACAACGCCGACGAGAACACCGACATCAATCTGGTGCTGAAGGTGATAAACGGCAACAACACGATACCCGTCATCGTGCTCGACTCGAACGGCGACGTGCAGGCTTACCGCAACATCAATCTGAAAACATGCAACACGGCAGCCGACTCGCTTAGGCGTGTGGAGCAACTCGGCAAGGAAATGCTCGCCGAGCGTCAGGTGATACGTATCGCGCTTAACGAAGACGCCGACAGCATATCGCACTCCGACGAGTACATCAATGTCTGCTATGCCGACTCCGTCATGCTGCGCCGACTCGCCTCCTATCCTTATATACAGCTCGGCGTGGTGATGATATTCGTCGTCATAGCCATCTTCGCCCTGCTCACGTCTAAACGCGCCGAGCAGAACAAGGTGTGGGTAGGACTCTCGAAGGAGACGGCACACCAGCTCGGCACGCCGATATCGAGCCTCATGGCGTGGACCGAGATACTGAAGGAGACTCACCCCGACGACCCGCTCATACCCGAGATGGACAAGGACGTGAAGCGCCTGCAGCTCATCGCCGACCGCTTCTCGAAGATAGGCTCGCTGCCCGAACCTGTGGAGACAAATCTGAAGGAGATAATGCAGCACGTGGTCGACTATATGGACCGCCGCACGTCGCGCAAGGTGCAGATGATATGCCGCTTCCCCGAGGAAGACGTCATAGTGCGCATCAACGCCTCGCTCTTCGAGTGGGTGATAGAGAATCTCTGCAAGAACGCCGTCGACGCTATGGAAGGTGCCGGCACCATTACGCTCACCATACTGAAGGAAGGCGCACGCGCCGTAGTCGAGGTGGCAGACACCGGCAAAGGCATACGCAAGAAGGACATCGGCAACGTGTTCAAACCCGGATTCACCACCAAGAAACGCGGCTGGGGATTAGGCCTGTCGCTCGCCAAACGCATTGTAGAAGAGTATCATCACGGCAAAATCTACGTGAAAAAGTCGGAATTGGGCGTCGGAACTACCTTTAGAATAGAACTTTTCTGGTAATCAGTTGTGTAATTCGCAGAATATTCGTAACTTTGCACACCAAATGTGTAATTTAGAATCGCTTAAGATAGATTTAAAGGAGTTGAACGAGGGTCTCACAACGCTCCATTTCAACCTGGGCGACGCTTATTTCGAGTCGTTAGACGAGGACGAAATCAAGCGTGGCTCTGTCAGTGTGTCGTTAAACGTGCGCCGCACGGAGAACTATTTTGAGCTCGACTTCCACACCGCAGGCTCGGTCGTTATTCCGTGCGACCTTTGCCTCGACGATATGGACCAGGACGTAGAAAGCGACGACCGCCTTATCGTCAAGTTTGGAGAAGAATATTCCGAAGACGATGACCTCATCACCGTCGACGAGCGCGAAGGCGTACTCGACGTGGCATGGTTCATCTACGAATTTATAGCACTCAACATTCCCGCTAAGCACGTGCATACACCTGGAAAATGTAACGCGGCGATGATAAAGGTTCTCGAAGAACACTCAGCTACCCGAAGTAGTGGCGAGAATGAAGAGGCAGCGGTAGATCCGCGCTGGAATGGATTAGAAAAATTAAAAACAATAATTAAAGATTAAAGAAAAATGGCACATCCTAAAAGAAGACAGTCAAAGACACGTACACTTAAGAGAAGAACTCATGATAAGGCAGTAGCTCCTACATTGGCAGTATGCCCGAACTGTGGCGCTTACTATGTATACCACACAGTTTGCCCTACTTGCGGTTACTATCGTGGTAAGGTGGCTATCGTTAAGGAAGTTGCTGAATAATTACAATGGGTAAGATACACGCAGTAATCACAGGCGTTGGCGGCTATGTGCCCGACTATGTCCTCAACAACGAGGAGCTGTCGCGCATGGTAGACACCAGCGACGAGTGGATTATGACCCGTGTCGGTATCAAGGAACGCCACATCCTCACAGAGGAAGGCCTCGGCACAAGCTACATGGCGCGCAAGGCAGCCAAGCAGCTTCTGAAGAAGACCGGCGTAGATCCTGACACAATCGATGCGCTCATTGTCACAACAACAACCCCCGACTACAAGTTCCCTTCAACAGCTTCTATCGTCCTTGGCAAACTCGGACTGAAGAACGCTTTCGCCTTCGACCTTGAGGCAGCATGCTGCGGATTCCTTTATTCGCTCGACGTTGCCGCTACCATGATCGAGAGCGGACGCTACAAGAAGATCATCGTTATCGGAGCCGACAAGATGTCGTCGCTCGTCGACTATACCGACCGCGCTACATGCGTGCTGTTCGGCGACGGAGCGGGCGCAGTGCTCGTTGAGGCTACCGAGGAGGAGAACGTAGGCGTGCAGAACTCATTCCTGCGCACCGACGGCATCGGACTTCCGTTCCTTCACATGAAGGCGGGCGGTTCGGTATGTCCGCCGTCACACTTCACAGTGGACCACCGTCTGCACTACCTCTATCAGGAGGGACGCACCGTGTTCCGCTACGCCGTTACCGACATGGGCAACGACGTCGAGGAAGTGCTCAAGCGCAACGAGATGACTACAGAAGATGTCAACTGGGTTATCCCTCACGAGGCTAACCTCCGCATCATCGAGGCTGTTGCTAAGCGCATCAATCTTCCGCTCGAGAAGGTAGTTGTGAACATACAGCGTTATGGCAATACAAGTGCTGCCACAATTCCTTTGGCTTTGTGGGATCACGAGCGTCACTTGAAGAAGGGCGACAACATCATCTTCACCGCTTTCGGTGCAGGTTTCGTTCACGGCGCTTCTTACTACAAGTGGGGTTATGACGGCGCTACAGTTGCCGGTGCACAGTAAGCACACGTTTCATTTATACAAAAGAGCATATACGGCTTGCGTTTCTTCAAGCCTTATATGCTCTTTTTGCGTTTATGCCAAACGTAAATGGGCTCACACCTACCGGTGTGTTACCGCAGTGTGGTAACGATGTAGCCGATACGCGGTAACATCATAGCCGATACGCGGTAATCGTGTTTTAGCTACGCGGTAATCGTGCTTCCGGCAGCTCATACATTTGCTTTTCTTGTGCAAATATAGTTAAAAATATAGCCTTTCAGCGTACACCCTATACATTATTTCGCTATATTTGCAATATGTTAAACCTAATCCACACCTTATGAGCAATCGTCTTGTGGTGGACGGCAACGGCAACATTGTATAGATGTGTTAGCAGAAAAAGCTCATAATATAAGTCCATATGCATATTGTCATAATAGTCCAACAATATCTTTAAAAAATCAAGTATGTAAGAAATGAGAAAATTACTTTTTGCGATTTTTATTCTATTTACAAGTTGTGTAGCTAAGGATAGCCCATTTTCTCCTTCCTTAGCTAAAGTTCTTGATGGAATAATTGGCAAAACTCATGATTTTGATGTAATACAAGTTATAGCTTCTAAGTTGGAAGAGCATGACTTGCTCATCATTACATGTGTACCTGGTTACAATCCCAAAGTTATGGATGGTTATTACATATACAAGGATAAGTTGATCACATATTATCAAACTGACAGTACAGATAGGTCTGATATTATAGACACAAAATATTTGTACAAATATGAGGGTAATATACCTAATTATATAGACGTTTATGAAAAACTTATCTTTTGTGAACCAAAGCAGTATTTGTATGAAATCATAGATGGACGCAAACTGACAGTTGTAAATAACCAGAAAAGTTTGGGGTTCAGGAAGAATGAAATTAAAGGTGACAATGTCATTAAAAACAAACAATTAAACAGAATTTTGAATGACTTCATTTATAGCAATGTAGAAGTATTGTATGAGTTGCGTTTTAAAACAATAAACAAGAAACATTATGCTATAATACGTTCTGGGATATATTATGACAAAGATAAATATAAGGGATATTTTTATAGAGACGGTAACCTAATTGTTTTATATGGAGATAGCCCATCTGAAGACATATTAGATAAAACGCAAATATTAACGAACAAACAAGGAATACCTAATTATAAATATGGAACTATTGATGAATGGAATTATCCATATCCTCTAAAATTTGAAATACTTCCAAATGGTAATCTTCGAAAACTGTCCTTCTCAGAAGGGTTTGCTATTTAGATAGGAATAATTCCCTGCACTCCAAAGATAAAAATCTTGGACAGAAGGGATGCCACATGGTTAACATACTGCGCACAAGTGCTGCAGATTTATTTTTCAAATCGAATTGTTTTTCTTACCTTTACCCTCAGCTAAATAAAAATAGAAAGTATGCCAACACGCATCAGTTATGACGGAATGTCGCGTCTGACGGCTGCCGGTTATCTCGAAAACGGCAAGCGCAACGACCATTTCTCCACCTCCTATAAGTATGACCTTATGGGAAACATCCTCTCGCTCCGTCGCGAAGGATTGCTCAACAGTGGCAACTACGGAACTATTGACGATCTTACCTACAGCTATAAAGGCAATCAGTTGGTGAAGATAGACGATGCTGCGGAAGAAAGCCCCAGCTACAGAGGTGCCATGCATTTCCGCGACTATGCCGACGAAGAAACGGAGTATACATACGATGCTAACGGCAATATGCTGACGGACAGCAATAAGGGAATCACAAGCATTGACTACAATGTGTTGGACTTGCCACAATGTATAAGTACAAAATCAAGGGTTTTGTTTAAAGAAGACTCCAACGATACCATATACTATACATATTCGGCAGATGGAACAAAACTACGCTCCACATACAAGAAGGCTGAGTATCGTGTATATCCGTATAATCCAGAAACCTCTTTAACCTCTTTTAATGTTGAGACAGGTTTAAATGTTGGTACAGTCGGTATGGCGAAGCCGATAGCTAAACGTCTTAAGACCAAATACTATTACTGTTCAAATCTCGTCTACGATAATGACAACATTTCCGCCATTCTCTTCGACGGCGGCTACGCAAGTGTGGATGACGACAATGGAATAGTAATGCATTTTTATGTGAAGGACCATCTTGGCAGCAACCGTCTTGTAGTGGACGGTAACGGCAACATCGAAGAAGTGAACCATTATTATCCATTCGGCGCACTGATGGGCGACCGCTGTGGCGTGAGCCGAAACAACTATAAGTATATAGGTAAGGAGCTTGATACTATGTACGGTTGGAACATGCAGGATCATGAAGCAAGATGGTATGATCCAGTTGTGGGTAGGTGGATGGTTACAGACCCTTTGCAGGAAATATATCTTAATGTTAGCAGTTATAGCAACGTCTTAAATAATCCATTAAGGTTGATAGATCCTGATGGCAACCACGTTGAAGTTACATTAGATAAAGAAAATAAATATATTGTTACAGGAGGTGCGCTAGATGATGATAAGAATATTTATATTATAGAACATGGAAAGAGAACTGGAAATATTCTTGGAAAGTCTTTAACAAAATACTCTTTCTTTGGTAGTGATAATAAGGTCGTTGTTGGAGCCCAAATAGATATGTTAGATAAAAGTGGGCAAAATTTTTTTGATAAAGACATCGTTAAAAGTAAAATAGATGTTATTTATTACATGGCCAATGCGACAGGAGGACAGAAATATGACTTTAAGACTATAGGCATTAAAAACAGAGGAAATCTGAACTGGACACAGTATTCATATCGAGGGATGCCATTCACAGATGAAAATGGTAATACATTTATTGCATCGGCACGTGACATCGGTAACTATAGTGCTGGATATATGGCTGGTATCTCAGGACAGGGTTGGGAAGCTTCTCGTGCGGCATTTGATGCACTGGAATCTGTACAAAATGGCAGATTTTCTACAGAGGATATGGTTTCTCAGGCCGCCGAGAAAGCAGGCTTTGATAGAGGGCACAAAAAATACTGGCAACAACAGTATGAAGTTCAAAGAATGTTACAAGAAGGACGAGTCCATACTTGGAATGTGATAAAAGGCTGGTTTAAATCGTTATTTGGAAGATAATAATAAACTTTATTCCTATTTAATAAAAGACATGTTTTTTCATCGAATAGATACTCATAAATATTTTCGAGGAGGAAAGGTACATAAAACTTTCCTTCTCGGATTCTGTATATTTGCATTTGTTTTGTTTAGGGTATTTTGGTATAGAACTTTTTATATTATCAATGAAGTAGAGTTCACTGTTTGGAAAACATATAAGGGATGCTATATAATACCTTATAAATATTGGGGAGTATTACCGCCAAAAGATAATTATCTTAGAATTTCCAATATAGGCATAGCTGATATTTTTATTTGTAAAGATAAAACACTATGTGTCTTTATTGATCCACATTCAGATGGTGCAACGGAAACTATATGCAAATTAAAATTATGTCAATACTATTCCTACAGTACTACGGGTGATAAAGAAGAACTAAAAAGAAGTAGAGATTGGGTAGAAAAATGGAAAAAATATCAGTCGAAATATCCATATATAACTATTTTTGCAAGAGTCATGAAAATTGAAATTAATGGGAAATGATTTGTTCAAAATAGATGTAGTCACTTATGTAAGTAGTGAACTATTATAAACATACGATTAATACATGGCAAAAATAATAATTAGTCTATTGATTCCATTGTTGGTTTCGTGCTCCGTACTGAATCGTAATGCCCGTTCCTCCGTAAGTACGATGTGCGTTGACTTACTTTCTGGGTAGTGTAAACAGAGCCGTGACACAGTTCTGTTTACACTACCAAAAAATAGGTTATGAAAACATTGGTATTTAAATTTTTCGCATAAACTTATTTCATCCTTAAAAAATTAAATTATGAGCAACGATTCCACAAATAAAGTCGATCCCGTTATAAAATGCTTTTTTGTCTCATTTTGTACAATTATGGCAGTGGTATTTATTTTAAGCTTTTCCATAAAAGTCCTTATTTTGTGTTTTGTACTATATGGACTTATAATAATCCCTTTAAATACATTATTTATTTATGTCATCAGTCGTATCAGACTATTTAGATGGTCGTTACATAGTGTGTGGTATGTAATATTTGAAAATCTTCTACTCCTTTCTCATATGTGCCTTTATGACAGAATAACTTTGATGTACTTTCCAAAACTTAGATTCAATACTTTATGTGATATATCTGTGTTTATAGCCATTCAATTGGTGTTTGTTCTTGTAGCATCAATTTGTAGGAATAGAATGATAAAAAACAAGCAAAAACAAAAAGATGTATAATGTGGCGTCTCTTTAGAATCGGTGGCGTCTCTTTAGCATCACCATTCCTACGCCTGCGACCGCACCGACTGTCGCTCCGATTGAGTTGGCTGCGAAGTCGAGCCAGTCGCCGCTGCGGCGTCCGCCAGTGCAGTATTCCTGCAGAATCTCGATGACGCCGCTCATCAGTATGGGCGCAATCCAGGCGAGGCAGAACAGTTTTGTCCAGCTCAGCAGTGGCTTGTCTGAGGGCGATGCGATGTGCATTACGGGCTGAGGCTTCGTGTTGTGAAGGCGCAGATATTCGAGCCATATAGTGGCGCAAGTGCCGCCGTACATGGCTATGTGTACCCATTTGTCTATCAAAGTGACGTTGTCGAGCGGCGTACTCGGTATCGTTGCGAAACACAGAATCCATATCATAAGGATGTAGAAGCACGATACCGGGTACGCCTTGAGTAGATGTCTGATGTATGTCATTGTATAAGAAATTCTTTTAATTGTTGTGTGAGAACTTCTTATTAAACGCATAAACCTTACTTTTATTGTTAAGGCATTCCCGCTTTTATTGTTAAGGCAACGGCTTTAACGTACGAGAATCTTCTTGCCGTTCACGATGTATATGCCTGCAGCGAGTCCGTCGACAGCCTCGGCTGCCGACACGGCGCTCTTGAAGCGGCGCACCGTTCTGCCGTCTGTCGCCACTACGGTTGTGGTGGCTGGGGCGGCGTTGGCTGCGATGTCTATGATGGCGGTGGGCTGGTCGGCTGTCACGTTCTTCAGGAGATAGTGGCCCTCGGCGTCCTTCTGGTTCAGTATCTCGAAGTAGGCGTTCGCCTTAATGCCCGTAACATCGGCGGTCTGCACCGAGCTCGACTTGGCGAACACGAAGTTGACGTAGTCGGTCGGTGTGTTTATCTTGAACTGCTTGCTGTACCATTTCTTGCCGTTCTTCTCCGTCAGTGTCGTCACGTTGTCGCCAGGCCATTTTTTGTTAGCCGGTGCGTGTGTGTCGTCGCCGCCCCACGTCCAGAAGTAGCAGTTGGTCCAGCCCACGTTGTCGGTGTTGACATACACGGCGATGTTGTAAGCCTCGAACTTATGCACGCTGTATGTGCGTGTCACGATAGCGCCCACCTTGCCGTTCACGAGCAGCGCAGCCTTCAGCGTGCACTTGCCCTCGGGCAGCGCAATCTTGGCGCCGTTTGTAGCCTTTGCGCTCGACGCCGTAGGAGCGGTGCCGTCAGTTGTGTAGACAATCTGTGCGTCTTTGGCTGTAGAGATAGCGCGCAGCGTGACGGTAGGGTCGTTGTAGTATTCGCCCGACGGCAGCGAGGGGAACACCGTCTCGGCAGAAGTAGGCAGGAAGTAGCGCCAGTGGTAGCCCTCGGCAGCCAGCGCCCATCCGTCGTCGGTGGGTGTGTATGCGTTCGCCGTGGTGCCCACCGCCGCACGCAGCCTCATGTTCTTGCCCGTTGTGGTTACGACGTAGCGCTTCGCAGAGTTCTCCGTGCACGACCATCGGCTCTCGTTGTGTATTCCGGCTATGTAGCGCACCAGAATCATGTTCTTGATGTCCTGCTTGCAGTCGGTCCAGTGCTTGTAGAACACGCAGGGCGTGCCCGGCATGGCGATCATGTAAGCGTTTGCCGCCAGCGTGTCCTTGCGTATCGGGTCCTGGTCGGCGTCGCTGCGCTTCTCTGTGTCGTGGTTTTCGAGGAACGTCACGGCGTAGCGCTTGTACACCACGTCGGTAGCCAGTCCGCCGTTCGCCAGCTTCGACCAGTTGCCGTTGTTAGCCGCGTCGCGCATCGAGTAGCGTATGGGGAAGTCGAACGCCGCCGACATTATCTTGTCGTCCACTTTCGTAGCGTTCAGCCAGTTGATTACATTCGTCTTGTTGCCGTCGAAGTATTCGCCGACGGAGTAGGTGGGGTTCGCCGCCTTGTTGTACAAGCCCGTGAACTTTCCGGCGTATCCCTTCGTCATATCGTAGCGTACGCCGGCGTATCCTAAGTCGTTGAGCAGCAGGTCGAGATACGCCTTCACGCAGTTCTGCACGTTGGCAGAGTTGTGGTCGAGGTCGCGCATGCCGTCCCAGTCCTCGCCCGTATCGTAGTTGGCGCTGAGGCTCACGCCCTGCTTCTTCGCCTCCTCCGCAGCCTTGCCTTTGTCGTCGCCGGCGCAAACGTCTGCAGCCGTCATCTTGTACGTCTTGCCCTTGTACGTCTCCTCGGGGAAGTCGAACCAGTTCTTCACGGTTCCGCGGTGGTTGATTACGACGTCGGCGATGGTGCCGATGCCCTTCTTCTTGAACGTGCCGATCATTGAGCGCAGCTCCTGCTCCGTGCCGAACGACGAGTTGTAGTTGGAGAACCAGTAGAGGTCGTTATAGCCCATCGACTTGCCGCCGCAGTAAGCGCTCTGCGGCACCCAGATAAGTTTGAAGTAAGGCGCCATGTCGTCAGCCTCGCTCTCAAGCTTTGTCCACTGCGATGCGTCGAAGCTGTCCCAGTAGAAGCCCTGAAGCATCACGCCCTCGTATTCAGAAGGCCAGCCTTGCGCCGACGCGTTAAGCGCCGAAAGGCTTAAGCCGCATGCTAATGCGGTCACCGATTTTAGGAATCTGTTCATTTTAGGTATCGAATTGATTGTTATTGTTTGAGGTTGTCTGATGTTTGCCGAAACAATATAATTGTGTAGAAGGGCAAACAATAGGAGAAATATGTGCAAAACCCGATTGAGGCGGGCAGCCCGTCTGGGAGATGCTGGTAGATTCTGGTAGATGGCTGGTAGATAAAAACGCTATCTACCAGCCTTCAACTCATTATCCAGCAAGACGTTACGAGCCTGCTGGAAGATATGGGAGATTTTTTTAGTTACATACTAAGTACAAGTACACCTCTCGGCTGCAGCTTCACGTCCTTCGAGAGGTCGATCTTGCGACCGGTAAGGATGTTCGTAGCCTCCGTGTGGTTGCCGATAATCTCGGCGTAGCGGGCTACGGGCATTGTTGCAGCCTTCGATGTGCCGTTGATAACCGTCATCACCGCCTTGTCGCCCAACGTGCGAGCCACTACGTACACGCCCTTCACCGGTATGAACTGCGTCTGCTTGCCCTTCGTGATGACGTCGTTGTTCTGACGCCAGTGGAGCAGACGGCTTGTGAAGCTGAACATAGCCTGCTCCTCCTTTGTGCGCTCCGCCTTGTTGAATGCGTTGTGTGAGTCGCCGGCGAAACCGCCAGGGAAGTCGCGGCGCACATGTCCGTCGGTAGAGCTCTTAGTGCCGTTCATCAGTATCTCCGTGCCGTAGTAGAGCTGCGGAATGCGGTTGACGGTGAGCAGCAGAGCCAGCGCCTGCTTCAGAGCTAATGTGTCCTGACCCTCGCCGAGGAAGCGGTCGGTGTCGTGATTCTCGATGAACGCCATCACGTGCGACGGGTCTACGTACAGATAGTCGTAGCAGAGCGAGTTGTATATGCGGTTGAAGCCCTTCCACCAGTCGTCGGTCTCCTCGTTCTTCGCCTGGTTGATGCGGTCGAAGAACGCGAAGTCCATCACCGTCTTCAGGTTAGAGTTCACTTCAGCCAGCGGCGAGTCCTTCTGCCATGCCGCCGTGTATGCCGGCTCTGTCACCCAAGTCTCGCCAACCGTGTTGAAGTTGGGATACTCCGTGTTCAGCACCTCCATCCAGTGCGCCATACCCTTGCGGTCGGCGTACGGATAAGTGTCCATGCGTATGCCGTCGATGCCAACGGTCTCTATCCACCATTCCGAGTTCTGTATGAGATAAGTCATCACGTGCTCGTTGCGCTGGTTGAGGTCGGGCATTGAGGGCACGAACCAGCCGTCCACCGTCTCGCGCAGGTCTACCTTCGACGCATACGGGTCGAGCACCGGCGTAAGCTTGTAGCTTGTCTGCAGATACTTGTCGTTAGTCATCTGGTCGCCGTCCACGGTCTTCGTCTTCACAGCCTTCGCCTGATTCTCCGGCGCAAGCCATTCGGGTGTGTTGAACCAGTCCTTGGTAGGCATGTCCTTCACCCAAGGATGTTCGAAGCCGCAGTGGTTGAAAATCATGTCCATCACCACCTTCAGACCCTTCTTGTGCGCATCAGAAACAAGCTGACGGTAGTCGCTGTTCGATCCGAAGCGCGGGTCAACACGATAGTAGTCGGTCGTAGCGTATCCGTGATACGTACTGCTCTTGCCGTGGTTGGGCGAGTTGTTCTCAAGCACCGGCGTGAACCACAGTGCCGTAACGCCAAGCTCGTTGAAGTAGTCGAGGTGCTGGCGTATGCCTTCGAGGTCGCCGCCATGACGCAGCGACGGCTCCTTGCGGTTCACGGTGTAAGCGTTCAAGCCCTTCACTTTAAGATTCTTTCCGCTCGACGCAAATCGGTCGGGCATGAGCATGTACAGCACGTCGGCGTTGGTGAAGCCCATGCGGTCTTCGCCCTTCATGTCGCGCGCCTTCAACTCGTACTTCACGTTTGTCTTGCTCTTGCCCGCACGGAACAGCAGATTCATCGTGCCCGGCTGGGCATCCTTCACGTTCATGTATACCAGCAGATAGTTGGGCGAGTCGAGACGCACGAGCGAGTCGATGCGCACGCCAGGATAGTCGGTCGACACCTCGGCAGCGCGCACGTCCTTGCCGTAAACCATCAGCTGCACCTGCGGATTCTTCATGCCTACGAACCAGTTTGTAGGTTCGATGCGGTCTATCTTCTGTGCTGCATTCATAGAAAGCGATGATGTAAGAAAGAGAGCGACGAGCGTCGCGCTCTTCATTCCCTTGTTCAATGACAAGAGAAAATGGTTTCTGAAGTTTATCATTGTTTAAAGTATTAATCGTGAACAATCAATGCTGACTGCGGAGCAACCGTCAGAGTTGAGCCGCTGATGAGTCCGAGACCTTCGGCGTTCACCTTGCCGTTAGCCACCACCTTTGTGTAGCTACCCTCAGCAACCTTCACGCTCTGCGGAGTCTTCTGCGAGTTGAGCACCACGTATATGTTCTGCCATGCGTCGCCGCCGGCGTTATTCTTCAGTCGGAACGCCACCACGCCCTTCGGAGCGTCGACAAACTCGAGGTTCTTTCTCACCTCCTCAGCCTTGCCCATGCGGAACGCAGGATGCGCCTTGCGCAGCGCTATGAGACCAGCGTAGTAGTCGAATACCTGCGGATAGCGCTTCAGGTTGTTCCAGTCGAGACGGTTGATAGAGTCTGGCGAGCGGAACGAGTTGTGTACGCTCTTCTTGTCGCGCAGCATCTCCTCACCAGCGAGAATGAACGGCACGCCCTGCGAAGTGAGCACAGCGGTCTGTGCGAGCAGGTCGAGACGTATCAGTTCGTCGTCGGTTATGTACGGCATTGTAGCGCGCAAACGGTCGGTGAGACACATGTCGTCGTGACAACTCACGTAAGCCACCATCTGCGACGGCTCGTTCGTCCACGCCTCTTGCGAGTAGTTCACCTTCGTCATATCTATCTGCGGATGTGCAATGGCACCCACGATGCCAAACTTGATGCTTTCCTCTTGATTAGGCTCGCCAATGAGGAAGCCGCCCTTATGGTCGTCTGAGAACGGACCGCGCAGCGCGTCGCGCATATCGTCGCAGAACGCACCGATGCCGTCGAGCTGCTTGGCATGAGCCTTCATAGCCAGTTTCTCCTGCGGATAGGCGCAAGAACCAGCGCTCCAGCCCTCACCATAAATATATATAGACGGGTCGATCTTGTCTACCATAGCACGTATCTCGTTCATCGTTTCGATGTCGTGAACGCCCATGAGGTCGAAGCGGAAGCCGTCGATGTGATACTCCTTAACCCAATACTCCACGCTCTCCTTCATGAACTCGCGCATGAGCGGTTTCTCGCTCGCAGTCTCGTTGCCGCAGCCCGAACCGTCCGAATACTTGCCCTCCGCAGTCTTGCGGTAGAAGTAGTCGGGGTAGGTCTTCTGGAAGTTCGATCCGTTGATGTCGAACGTATGGTTGTACACCACGTCAAGTATGACGCGAATGCCAGCCTTGTGCAGCGCCTGCACCATCTGCTTGAACTCGCGTATGCGTGTTGTCGGCGTAGCGGCGTCGGTAGAGTAGGAACCTTCGGGCACGTTATAGTTGAGCGGGTCGTAGCCCCAGTTGTACTGCGGCACGTCGGGCTTCGACTCATCCACGGAAGCGTAGTCGAACGACGGCAGAATGTGCACGGCGTTCACGCCGAGACGCTGCAAGTGCTCGATAGCCTTCGGCTCTGTGAGCGCAAGATACTTGCCCTTGTTCTTCAGTCCCGACGAGAGGTCGACGGAGAAGTCGCGGTGGTGCATCTCGTAGATGACGAGGTCGCACGGATTGTTGAGCGTCGGACGCACATCGTTAGCCCATCCCTCGGGGTCGGTGTCGCGCAGGTCGACGATGGCGCCGCGCTTTCCGTTCACACCCACCGCCTTTGCGAATATGCCGGGTGTGTTGTCGGGCTGCGCATTGTTGTACACGCTGAAGAGATAATACTTGCCTTTCAAGTTGCTCTTCACCGTTAGCTTCCACTTGCCCGCACCCACACGCTTCATCTGCTTAATCATCTGCTCGGCAGGATTGTCGCTGTCTGTGTCCGACAGCAGCACGTTCACTTTCTTCACATCGGGCGACGTGGTGAGTTGGAATGTTGTCTCTTTGGGCGAATACTCCACTTCGTTGAACGTCTGTGCGACAGCGCTATGTGCCGTGCAAGATGTCAAGAAGGAGAGGAGAATGGTCTTTAGGGTCATGATTGTTGTTATTGAACGTTTTTCAGTTGAGAGCTGAAAGTTGAAAGTTGAGAATTGAGAATTGAGAGTTGAGGGTTATGATTACCATTTGTGAAAAGTTTTTCTCCATATTATATATTTTGAAAAATTAAGCAATAGTACATATCATAACTCTCAACTCTCAATTCTCAACTCTCAATTCTCAACTCTTAATTTTAAATTTACTTTCTTCCCGCTTCATCAATCAGTTCCTTCACCTGCTCGTTAAAGTCGCGGTCGGCGAGGAGCTGTTCGATGTTCATGTGCATGCGATAGCGCCAGTAGTGCTTCGGGTTAGCCGGAATATTGATGCGCTCGGCGTCGGCATCAGCGAGGCGAATACGCTCGTCGATGGCGAACCAGTCCTGCAGCGAGAGTACGCAGAGCATAGACGGCGAGGAGAGCTGCTGCGAAACGATGTCGCGAGCGAGCCATCCCGGCAGCGGATGCGGTGCGGCGCCGCCGCGGTAGAGCATGGTGTTGTAGAACTCCTGCGTGCGGTCCCAGTCTTCGTCCCACCACTGGCGCAGCGTAGGCATATCATGAGTAGAGAGTGTGCACACAGAGCGGTACGGGTTGCGCGAGAGATAGCCGAACTTAACGCTCGGGTCCTTCGGCATCGACTGCAGTTCGAGACTCAGGATGCGCAGCTGCTGCATCACCCACTGCACGCAGTCGGGCACCATGCCCAAGTCCTCTGCGCACACCAGCATGCGAGTAGCCTGCACCAGCAGCGGCAACTTCTTCATTGCCTCGCCATACCAGAACTCGTTGTTGCGGCGATAATAGTAGTCGTTATAGAGTCGGTTGAACGCAGCCTTGTCGCCGTCCCACAGCGCCTCGTACATGAAGTTGAGCTGCGCCGTGATGCGTGGGTGGAAGAGGTTGGGGTTCTTGCTGTCGCGCACGAAGAGCACGTCGTCAACCAGTGCGTAGAGTCCGTCGCGTATCCACACGTCCTTCTCCGTCGTCTTGCCATCGAACGCAGCCTCAATCTTGCGCTCCGTGTCGTATTCGGGCTTGAGCGAGTAGATGTCATCGTGCTCGTGGTTGAGATAAGTCTTGATAACCTCCTCGGTATGTTCGCGGAACACGCGCTCCACTATCCAGTGGGCTATGAACGGCGTTGTGAACAGATGCTCCTGGAAGTTGAGTCCGTAGCTCTGTATCTCGTCGCGCGTCATGGCGAGCGCCGGCTGGAACTGTCCGAGCAGTCCGCCTACGCAGTCGGTAGGTATAGCCCATATACGGAAGAATCCGAGCACATGGTCGATGCGGTAAGCGTCGAAATACTTAGCCATGTTCTGGAAGCGGCGCACCCACCACTGGCATCCGTCTGCGATCATGCGGTCCCAGTTGTATGTCGGGAAGCCCCAGTTCTGTCCGTTCACCGAGAAAGCGTCTGGCGGAGCGCCCGCCTGCGAGTCGAGGTGGAAGTATTCGGGCTCGTGCCATACGTCGCAGCCGTTGCGGTTGACGCCGATAGGTATGTCGCCCTTGAGGATGACGCCGCGAGCGCGGGCATAATCGTGAGCGGAGCGCATCTGCTGGTCGAGCACGAACTGCACGTAGTAGTAGAACGCCACCTTATTATATAGTTCGCTCTTCGGGTTGCTGAGCGCTGTGCGGTCAGCCTCGTTCCACTGCTTGTGGTCGGCCCAATCGGCGAATACGCATGTGCCGTAGAGGTCGCGCAGGTAGCAGTAGTAGGCGTACGGCGCGAGCCAGTGCTCACAGTCGGCGAAGAACGCCTTGAACTCCTTCGTCGCCAGCACCTTCTTGCCCTCCTGCTCGAACAGCAGACGGAGATACTTCAGCTTGGCGTTGTTCACGCGCTCGTAGTCGATCTGCGGCAGAGCGTTCAGTTCCTCGCGCAGCACCTCGAAGCGGTCTGCCTCCAGCTTGTCTCTCAATGCGGGCAACTGGCGCAGGTCGGCGTACTGCGGATGCAGGGCGAAGATAGATATACATGAATATGGATATGAATCGGTCCACGTGTGTGTGGATGTAGAGTCGTTGATAGGCAGCACCTGCAGGAGGCGCTGGTGGGTCTTTGCCACCCAGTCGATCATCAGTTTAAGGTCGCCGAAGTCGCCCACGCCGAAGCTGCCTTCAGAGCGGAGCGAGAAGACGGGTATGAGTGTGCCCGCCACCTTCTCGTCGCAGAGCGCGTAGAACGACTGGTCGGGCGTCACCACGCGCACTTCGTTCTGCTCCAAAGGCTCGAGAGTGAGCTTGCGGTTGTCGCATGTCTCCCACATCTCTTCGCCTTTGTCGCCGAACGCCACGAACTTAAATTCCAGTTCGTGTACTAACTTACTACAAATCTTATTATTGTTACCTAAACCTACTTCTTTTTCGTTTGTATTGAGTGCGTCGCCGTCGATGTCTACAATCCATTCGTTGTAGTTGTGCTCGGTCATTGGCAGCGCCTTCTTCAGGTCCCAGTTGCCCAGCGCAGCGCCTTTGCCCGTGAGAGCGAGGCGTGAGCCCGAGTGCAACTGCGGAGCGCGCACCACGAGTCGCAGCGCCTTATTGTAAGCCAGCGGCTCCACCTTGCCCTTTGCGCGTCGGTTTACGCAGTCGGTGAAAGCCGAACTATATAAATATGTGTCGCCTGGTATCTCGTGCCAGCTGTCTTCTACTATGAAGCGGCGCGAAGCGTTCGCGTTGAGGTCGAGTCGGTGCATTATGGTCTTCCACTCGCTGCATTTTATTCCGCAGCTGTTGCGCACGCTATAGTAATAGTCTACGCGCTGTTCGCCCATGCCTGCCTCTACCTCGCATGTCCATGTAAAACCGTCGGTTGTAGACATAGCCACTGTGCGGTTGCCTTGCTGTCCGCCTACGATGTTCAGTAGCAGCTCTTCGCCGAATACTGTCTTGTATTGGATGCTAAAAGTAATTTGCATAGTATTGTTTAGTCGTTATTAGATTCTAATTGTATTTTGCTGCAAAATTAAACAATCGCGCATTTTTTTTGCAAAGTTATGAACGTATTTCTTCCAAACTACAAGGTAAACGTTTGCGCAATGGTTAACGATTACTAACAAGTATATGTTATTTATCACAAATTTCTTACTTTTGCAAACATTAGGGGGTGCACTTGTCTTAAGTGCTAATTTCAGGGGGTGCACTTGTCTCAAGTGCACCAACAAAGAATAATGCTTAATAAGTATATGTGCAGATAGTTTGGTGCACTTGAGACAAGTGCACCCCCTGAAAGCACCCCCTGAGAGTACCCAAGCTTATTACTAAACTTAATTATATATGAAAGTAAAATCAATCATCCTCGCTTGCTCGCTGCTGGCTACAATGTCGGCAAGCGCGCAGACCTCAAAGGGCATCGATCTCGCCAACATGAACACGGCAGTGAAGCCCGGACAAGACTTCTATGAGTATGCTATCGGTGGCTGGCGCAAGGCCCACCCGCTTGATGCAGAACACGCTCGCAACGGCTCGTTCACCGACCTCGATGAGATGAACCAGAAGCGCATCCTTGCTCTCATCGAGGAGTACTCTTCTAAACCGCAGCCCAAGGGCACACTCGGACAGAAGATAGGTTCGCTCTACAACCTCGCCATGGACAGCGTGCGCCGCAACCGCGAGGGTGCAGAACCGCTGAAGCCGATTCTGAAGAAGATTAACGACGTGAACGACCGCCGCGAGTATCAGCTCGTCACAGCACAGCTCGACGCACGCGGTCTCGACTGCCTCATGTTCGGAGTCGGCGTAGGTGCCGACATGAAGGACGCTGCCAACAACCTCGTGGGTCTTGGTCAGGGCGGACTCGGACTCGGCGAGCGCGACTACTACCTCTCTGACGACGCTCAGGTGGTTGCTGTGCGTAAGGCTTACGCCGAATACCTCAAGAAGATGCTCGTTCTCGCCGGCAACGACGAGGCTACTGCTCAGCGCAAGGCCGACGCCACAATGCGCATCGAGACACGCATCGCCAAGGCAAGCAAGAGCCAGGTAGAGCTGCGCGACGTGCAGGCCAACTACCACAAGATGACATACAACGCTCTCGTGAAGGACTTCCCGGGCATCGACTGGGGCAACTTCTTCCTGGCTGAGGGCTTCCCTGCATTCTCGCACATCGACGTAGGCCAGCTTGAGCCTATCCACGAGGTGGAGAAGATATTGGCTGACGAGCCGCTCGACGACCTCAAGGCTTACGCCGAGGCTCACGCCATCAGCTCTGCAGCAGGCTACCTCGACGACAACTTCCGCGCAGCCGAGTTCGAGCTGAGCAAGGTGATGTCGGGCGTACAGCAGGACCGTCCGCGCTGGAAGCGTGCCACAGCTCTCGTGAGCGGCGTGCTCGGCGAGGCTATCGGCAAGCTCTACGTAGAGAAGTACTTCCCCGAGTCGTCTAAGCAGCAGATGATTCAGCTCGTGCGCAACCTGCAGAAGGCTCTCTCGCAGCGCATCGACGAGGCTACATGGATGTCGCCCGCTACAAAGGCGCAGGCTCAGGACAAGCTCGCCAACTTCATCGTGAAGGTGGGCTACCCCGACAAGTGGAAGGACTACACCAACCTCCACGTAGACGAGCAGCTCTCGCTCTTCGAGAACATGCAGAACATCCGCGCATTCCTCTCGCAGGACTATATCTCGCGCAAGGTGAACAAGCCGGTTGACAAGACCGAGTGGCAAATGACTCCGCAGACCGTAAACGCTTACTATAACCCGACCACCAACGAGATCTGCTTCCCGGCAGCTATCCTCCAGCCGCCGTTCTTCGACCCGAACGTAGACGAGGCTGTTAACTACGGCGGTATCGGCGGCGTAATCGGCCACGAGATGTCGCACGGCTTCGACGACCAGGGCTCACAGTTCGACAAGTACGGCAACCAGAACGACTGGTGGACAGCAGCCGACAAGAAGAACTTCGAGGCTCGCACAAAGGTGCTTGTCGACTACTTCAGCTCTGTAGAGGCTCTGCCCGGCAAGAAGATCAACGGCAAGCTCACCCTCGGCGAGAACATCGGCGACAACGGCGGTCTGAACATCTCGTTCCGCGCCCTCCAGAACGTGCTCAAGGAGAACCCGGCTCTCAACAAGCCTATCGACGGCTTCACACCCGAGCAGCGCTTCTTCCTCTCATGGGCTACAGTATGGGCTGGCAACGCTCGTCCCGAGTACGTAGACCGTCAGATAAAGACCGACCCGCACTCACCGGCTGAGGCTCGCGTAAACGCAGCTCTCCCGCAGATCGACGCTTGGTACAAGGCTTTCAACATCAAGAAGTCTGACAAGCTCTTCGTGCCGCAGAAGAAGCGTGCACAGATTTGGTAATCCGTACAGGAACGTTTTTCAAGGGTTTCTAAAGAAATATACGAAAGCGCCCTGCGTTCGGCAAAACCGGACGCAGGGCGCTTCGCTTTTTGTAATCTACTTAACAATCTTCTTTCCTGCTACAACGTATACACCACTTGCAAGACCGTCAAGGTTCTTTGCATTGTGTTTTACGCAAACACCTTCTAAAGTATACACATTGAAGGTCGTTTCCTCCGTTACTCTGCTACCGTTGATAGCTGTAGACGGAGTTACCGTTAGCCAACCATTGTTGTAAAATAACTCGTAGTTGTCTGCCTCGCCACCACTTACTATGATTTCGTACTTGCCGGCTTGTGATGTGGCATCTGCTATGCACGAAGCAACCGGCTTAGTAGTCAGTACGTCTGCCGTCTCTTCATGCTTGAATCCGTCATAGGTGATGTTGAACACGGGGTTCTCCATACCAGTCTCACGAGTAGCGTCCTCAACGGTTACGTAAAGCGGAGCTTGTGTCACAACGAGATAGCCGTCTTCAAAATCAACCGCCTCATCTGTGATAGTTCCTGGCTCTATATGAATAGTGTAGCGACCACACTTACTCTCTGTAGTAGCCTCGCAGCTAAGCACGGGCTTGCCTTCTACCTTGTCACCAATAATGGTGAAGGTGAGTCGTGGATTTTCGTCGCCATATTCGCGAGCCTGATTACGAGCCTTAATCGTAGTGCCAAACTCAACAATGTTAGCAAAGTCGTTCCATTGTGCAGTGTTCTGGAAACGCATCTTTGAGCCGGCACGCACCCTGAGTAAGCAACTCTCAACGTTGGCTCCTTTGAAAACGTTAGTGCCATTGAACTGCGGTATATTCTTAGAGAAGACTTTGAACTCTGTAAGAGACCAGCAGTTGGCAAATGCTTCCTTACCTATCGTCTTTACATCGCTACTGAGCGAAACACGTGGTATAAGGTTACAACCCGCAAAAGCATAGTCGGCCACATTGATAACCCCATGCTTTATATCCACACCATTCGGCTGAAATGGTAAGGCAGCAATAAGAGTAGTCTTGTCTCTATTGTACACTATTCCGTCTTCGTATATAAAGTTGGCATCGGCAGCGGGTGTCAGCACCACTTCCTTTAGCTTGCTCGCATATGCCCATACTCCCTTGCCAAAACTGCTGATGCCGGTCTTTGGAAACACAATCTTCTCCAATCGCGTCTTTGAGAACACCTTGTCGGGCAGACTTGCATCTCTTTCTACAATAAGCTTCTTGCCGTTTTCAATCATGTAATAGTCGGAGCCGGCAACGATACGAGCCTCACTAAGGTCGAGAACGCGCAGATGTCCGCGGGTGCGGTTGCCTTCAGCGTCACGTCCTGCCATGCTACGCAGCGTGCGCAGGTCGGCAGCGTTGATGTTTCCACTCACTGTTAGCGTGTCGTAGTTGTAAAACTTGTCGGCCTCTATTTGTGCAGCAAGCGTTCCTGCGGCTTCAAGAGCAATGCTGCCCTTTAAGGTTGATGATGTCTTGTCTGGCGTGATGTTTATCACAGCTTCTTGATTGCTTGAGAATTTGTATGCCTGTGGGTCGAGGATGTTTATATCGTAATAACCGTCGTAGTTGCCACTCCATCCCCAGTTGACATGCACCTTGCCTTCTGCGTCATATCCGTCGAGAACGAACGAGTGGCCACCCATAGACTTATCGAATCCGCCATACACAAGAGGCTGCTTATTGTTGATCTGTTCGTAGATGATGCGCATCCACTCATTGTCAGAATAATCCTTCCTCACGATATATTTGGCATCCTCAATGCCATAGTAGCGTTGCAAGCCTTTAGCCACATTCTCGTGCAGGGCACCGCTACCACCATCGGTTTCGCTGCCATACTCCATATCAACCGCCACACCCAGGTCGTGCATTATGAGTGCCACGGCGTCGCCTTCTTCTACGGAGTACTTAGAATCGTAGGTCTCGAGCATTGCGTTCCAGTCGTACTTGCTCTTTTCGAAGTCTGCACTTATCTTTGTGCCCGACATATTGTTGGCAGGATAGTAGATGGTGCGGCTGCCGATGCCATGCTCCGGTGCACGATGGTAGCGAAGCACCTGAGCTGTCGACGTCGCGGCGCATCCCGTCAGTGTGCGTGTGCCGTTGGTGGCAGTAGGGCAGAGGTTGTTGTATGGCTTGTTCTGTCCCCAGCGAGTCTCGCAAAGAGCTGCTACCGACTCAGCATAGCCATACCCACTCGGCATTTTGTTCACAAGAGCCACTTTAGACGCCTTTGCGCGTGAGACCACCGCCTCGTTCACCATAGAAAGCCACCACTCAAAGTTGGGGTTGGTTGACTTCGGCTCGAACTTCGTGTCGCTATATCCTAATATGGCTGGTGAAGTGTCGTCGGTTGCTATAACCGCAAACCCATTGCCTTCAGAACCATATACCACATAGCCCTCTGACGCTTTCAGCTCCTTTATTGCTTTTGTGTCGATTGAGAACGATCCTCTTGCCGCTGCCTTCATTCTTGCGCTACCTAATAGCTTTATTGCCACGGCTTTCATCTGTGTCTTGGAGCGCGGCGCTGCAGAAGCGCCGGCTACAAGAAACATAAGGGCAAGAGGCACGAATGCGTATCTTTTATTAATGTTCATATCGTCTACTTGTCTACTTAACTATAACTTTCTTACCATTTACGATGTACACTCCCTTCTTCATTGTTGAGAAGTTGCTTACGTTTGTGGCAACGCGTATGCCGTCGACAGTATACACATCGAAAGTCTTCTCGGCTTTGAATACGTCGTTGATGTCGTTTGTGGTGTCTGTAGCAATGGTAGCCTCCGACTCGCCGTCGAAATAAACCGCTGTTACACCGTAGATGTATTTAGTGTTGCTATCGGCAGTTTTGTCAACAAACGTTGTCTGCTCTGACGGCACTGTGCCCACGAGGGTTCCATCACGATATATGCGATACATTATCACGGCACCCGGACCGTAGGTGTAAGTAATGTCGTCAATCATGAATACGAAAGAGTTAGCTGCCTCTGTATTATGGTTGATGGCAAAATACTTGCTGCCTGCTGGCAACTCTACGCTTACTTCCTCCCATTCGCCCTTCGATGTGGTGTGCGTCTCACCAATCTTTGTGAACGAAGCCTGCTTGCTGTCTGTAGTAGAGTAGAGCACGTCGAAGGTCTCCGGATAATTAATCTTCTGGTCGGTATCGTTCTCGTTTTTCACCCAGAACGATATTGTCTGCTGCTCGCCAGACAATTCGGGCGAGAAGAGCCAGTTGTCCTGCGTCACGTCATTGCCTCCATTGTCGGCACGGTGGAAAGCGGCAAGATACTTACTGCCGGTGTGTGCCTTGAAACCCGGAACCTGCTCGAGTTGCTCTTTAGAGAGCCATCTGTCGAGTGGGTCTGCAAGGGTGAATGCAAACGATGTGCCCTGTGACGGATACTTCATCTTGAACGGACCGCCCGTCGTTCCCGTATTGTTTGCCACCGACTTCCAGTCGCCAAACAAATCGGTGCTCCATGACGTGTACGACTCGAAACTCTCTGTTGCAGTCTTCGATTCGGAATCAACCGCCGTCCATGCTATCTCCACTCCGTTCTCTGTCTTTGTGGCTGTAGCCGAGTCGGGGTGCGGCTTGGTTGATATCTCAAACTTAGTGGATGCTGATACCTCATTGTCATCGGTGTTCAGGTCGTTGCTGTATACCACGACGGCCTTCAGCTCTACACCCTCCTTGTCCTCAAGGATGCTGATAGGATACTCAAAATTGAATGTCTTGAAATAGTAGGCCTTCAATGGTTCGGCAGGAGTCTCAGAGGCAATAAGTTTGTTGTTGGCATATAGCTCTACCTTATAGCCGCGCGCATCCTTCGAGCCGAAGTTGTTCACCGTGACCTTCACATTCTCCGTTTCGCCCTTTCTTGCTGTTTCCGGGGCTTCTATCTCTGCACTCAAATCGTAGGTGTATGTATCGCGTATGAACATACGGTCGATGTACACTACATTGCCGGTGTTGGCCTGCGCCACAAAATTGACAGACACGAAATCCTTATCTACATAGTCGGCAAGCGAAACGGCAGAAGCGGTCCACTTTCCTTCGTCCTTAGCTGCGTCAATGTTTGCTACTTCCTCGGTCGTACCATCGGGCAACTCTACTTCAATCTTTATCTTGGCATTGCTGCCGGTTTCTGCCTTGTGGTAGAAGATGAGTTTCGGTTCGGCAGCGCCGGCGAGTGCTATCTTTCCGGTTCCGAGATAAGCCCAGTCGGTATCGGCCTCCGAAATCATGTGGAAGGCTCCGCCATCGTTGTCAACACAGTCGGGATAATTGTCGTCAATGGTCCAGAAATCTGACTTGCCCGTGCCGTACGTGGTCCACAAACGTCCGTGCAGAAGATTCTTAGCTACGCTCTCAGAGAACGGAATGTCGTAGGGCTTGCCGAGCATGATAGAAGGCAACGCCTTGTATGAGCTCTGTCCGTAATCGTTTTTGGCAGAAATCCAGAGTGTCTTAAGAACCTGTGCACCGGTGTTCGTAACCATTGGTATGTCTATTGTTGTTTTACCTTTAACCGAGTCCACTTTAGTATAAGTGGGATAATAGTCGGAACCGCCACGCTCTGCAATGACATAGGTCACGTCTGAGAGGTCTACATATCCGTCGTAATTGCCGACATTCGACTCCTCCCATGTGAATGTCACCTTGTCGGGATGCTCGGCTGTGCGACGATTGTCGGGTTCCAGCGGCGATGTCTGTCCTACATATATAGCTACCGGCTTACAGTAGAAGCCCGCACCATGCTCGTTCACTGCTGCCACACTATAGATATTGATGCCGTTTGTTGCGGTGTTGTCGGTGAATGTCACTGTCGCACCAGGTTCGGCTGATGGCGCCTCTGCCACTACCTTGCCCGAACGGCGGATGAGGAACTTGGTTATATTCTCGAGCTTGCTGCCGCTGTAATTCTTTTCTGGGGCCTTGAACGTGAGAGTGGCTTGCAGCGCTCCCTTCTCAGCGGCTACAACAGAAAGATTGCTAACGCTGTCGGGGGCGTTTAGCGAGATGCCCTCGCCAATAGTGATGTCGTCGATTTTCAGACCCTGCTGTCCCTTGCTGCTGATGTCGTGGAAGCCGATATACAATTCCTCGTCTTCTGTGGGCGTGAAGGTGGCTTTGCGCACCTCATAGTCGGAGAGTTCTATAGTCTCCTCGGGCAGCAGTGTCTCTGTCATGCCGGCAGCCGTTGCGCTTTTGCCATACTTCACCTCAAACTTCTGCGGATACCATTTTGAGGTGCCCTTAACACGGAACGATAAATTGTATACGCTACCTGCTTTCACCTTCAGAGCCGGCAGTATAAGCCACTCGTCGGCATCTGCGTTCTCCGATTTTGCAGTAGTTGCACATGCGTCCTGGTCGTTTGACCAGTTAGGTTCGTCCCAAGCCCATGTTACACCGTCGCCGTTGCCGTCGATTATTTCGTAGAGTGCCATCTCCGAAGCATTGTCAAACGTACCATAGAAAGGTGGCGTGATGGCGTTGCCGAAAGCCACATAGTTGCTCACAACCTCATCGCCCTTCACTCCGCCGTTGACAGGTGTGATGCCATAGCCGTATACGGCCTTGTCGGCATCGGAAGGAAGCGTCTCGGTATAGGATGTGCCGGCGTAGCCTTCCTGCACAATCTTTCCTTCAGGGTATCTCACGATGTTATATTTGATGTCGCCCATATAACCTCCGTAGAGTCCTTCTGTAGGTGCGCTCCACGTGACGTTCACCTTGCCGTTCTGGTCAATGGTGGTTGTTACGTTCTGAGCCGATTTCGGCTTGTCCATACCGACATACTTGCTGCCAAGAAGGCGTGGGCTCGGTCCTGCTTCATTAGCCAGAGTGATGATGAAGTTCACGTTGCCATTGCCTTTCAGCGTCACGCTCTGACGTACCTTGCTGCCTGCTGCTGCCTTGCCCTCGGCAAGGGTGTCGGTGCCGTCGGTGATGGTATAGGTGATATCGCCGTTGAGTTCGTCGCCGGCGAACGTCTTTGTGGGCACATCAAAACAAACATCGCCTGTGAGCGAGCCGTTCTTGAAGTCGAATGTAAGGTTCTCGGCAATGGCAGGTGCTCCGTCCTCGGCTGCAGGCTTCGGGATAGAGAGCATTGTTATCATGTTCTGGCCCTCGAAATCGCCAACAAGCGACAGACTTGCGTCGGTGAGGTCTACAGTGTAGAGCGTCGACTTCTTGTCGGCCTCTACACACGCCCAATAGAAGGTGTTGGTCTTTTGGTCTATCTCACCACTCTGGTAGTAGAAGCTGCCATCGCTCTGCTTCAGTTGCTTGCCCGTTGAGCCTATATAGGTCTCTGCAGCTGTGTCGGTGTCTATCTTGTAGAGGTTGCCGTCGGTAGCTACACCATAAAGCACGCCCTGCTTGGTCACACCCATTGCTACATAAGTGTGGCGCAAGTCGCCAATCTTGGTGCGCGTCATCTTCTCGTAGTCGACAATGCAAAGCTCGTCGCCGTTTCCTTCCGAATTGAGGAAGTCGCCATATACCGTCGAACCATCGGGCGCAATAGCCGTTTCGTTGGCTATGAACGATTTGTTGTCAATCGACTTTTCTGCAAGTTTCTCCCACGTGTCTGTGTTATACTTATAATAGTATATCATATCAACACCCCAGAAGTTCTGATACATGATGAAGTAGAGATTGTTGCCAATCCATGCTCCACTGCCCGTTGCACGGAAGAAGTCTTCGGTATACAGCTGCTTAACCTTTACGGGGTCTTTAGCCATAAATTCATACCATCCGTAAGCGTAATAGTCTTCGCTGACACTGGCCCATCTGTTGTCGAAGAGCACATTGCCCCAAAGCTTCCGACCATCCTCGGATGCCACACGCATAATTGTGTTGCTGATGCTTGGGGCAGACTGCTGCGCAGCTCTAACCTGAGCATTAGCACCACCGATTGCGGAGCTCGCTAACAGTGCAACGGCCCCGATTCTTGACAAAGCGTACTTTTTTCTCATATTTTTTAATTGATTATAATGTATACAAAGAATTGTAGAAAGGAATTTCGATGCAAAGATACATTATTAAGATTTAGGAATAAAAGGTTTGGCTGCCTTTCTTACAAAATGACATGCAAAATACCTACAACTTGTTAGTTGGTTTGTGTTCAAATGAGCAAAATGTACATAAATAGGTATTGTATTGTGCAATGTGTTTGTTGGAGTTTTCGGCTCTTTAGTGTCTACATATCGGTTGTTTGTAGTGGAAACCTGCCACCGCTCGCGTCCGCCGTCCAATCAGATTGCGTCCGCCGTCCAATCAGATTGCGTTCGCCGTCCAATCGGATTGCGTCCGCCGCCCGAGCAGATTGCGTTCGGTGAACGATGACAAAGCGACGGCAACTGCAGCGTTAACACTGAAATAATTGTTTGCGAACACACGCTGCAAACTATCTAAAAGAACGTGAAAAAGCAGAAAAACTCGCGGTTTTATTTGGCTGATACGCCGAAATAATCTATATTTGCGCTGTCTTAGTTACATAACGGCATCGACGTTAGGCTGACGAAAGACAAACAATTTAAAAACGAAAGAATCTATTATCAACTAAAAAACCTTTTATACTATGAACGTAGAGAAAATCATGCATGATCTCGAGGCTAAGCACCCGGGAGAAGCCGAGTATTTGCAGGCAGTACGCGAAGTTCTTATCTCAATCGAGGACGTTTACAACCAGCACCCAGAGTTCGAGAAAGTTAAGCTTATCGAGCGCCTTGTAGAGCCGGAGCGCATCATCACATTCCGTGTTCCTTGGACAGACGACAACGGCGAAGTACATGTAAACATCGGCTACCGCGTACAGTTCAACGGCGCCATTGGCCCGTACAAAGGCGGCTTGCGTTTCCACCCGTCAGTGAACCTCTCAATCCTGAAGTTCCTCGGTTTCGAGCAGACATTCAAGAACGCACTCACCACATTGCCTATGGGCGGTGGCAAGGGCGGTTCAGACTTCTCTATCCGCGGCCGTTCAGACGCAGAAGTTATGCGTTTCTGCCAGGCATTCATGACAGAGCTCTATCGCCACATCGGTCCTGATGAGGACGTTCCGGCAGGCGATATCGGCGTAGGCGGCAGAGAGATTGGTTATCTCTTCGGCATGTATAAGAAGCTCACACACCAGTATCAGGGCGTGCTCACAGGCAAGGGCTTGGAGTTCGGCGGTTCGCGCATCCGTCCGGAGGCTACCGGTTACGGCGCACTCTACTTCGTACAGCAGATGCTCGCAACACGCGGTCTCGACATTAAGGACAAGACAATCGCTATCTCTGGCTTCGGCAACGTAGCTTGGGGCGCAGCCAAGAAGGCTACAGAGCTCGGTGGTAAGGTTATCACTATCTCTGGTCCTGACGGATACATCTACGACGAAGCAGGCATCGCAGGCGACAAGATCGACTACATGCTCGAGCTCCGCTCTTCAGGCAACGATGTCTGCCAGCCGTACGAGGACGAGTTCCCAGGCTCTAAGTTCGTTGCAGGCAAGAAACCTTGGGAGGTTAAGGCAGACATCTACCTCACATGCGCTACACAGAACGAGCTCAACGGCGCCGACGCCGACATGATTCTCGCTCAGAAGCCGTTGTGCGTTGCCGAGGTTTCTAACATGGGCTGCACAGCTGAGGCTGTAGACAAGTTTGTTGCTGCTGAGCAGCTCTTCGCTCCTGGCAAGGCTGTCAACGCAGGTGGCGTAGCTACATCTGGTCTCGAGATGACTCAGAACTCTATACGTCTGAGCTGGAGCGAGAAGGAAGTAGACGAGAAGCTCCACTACATCATGCACTCTATCCACGAGCAGTGCGTGAAGTACGGCAAGCGTGCTGACGGCTACATCGACTATGTACGCGGCGCTAACATCGCTGGCTTCATGAAGGTAGCCAACGCTATGATGGCTCAGGGCATCGTATAATGCTCCCGACCGCCGCAAAAAACAATATGAATACGTGAAAATAAGAAATACAACATTAGTAATTCTTGCAACAATAAGCCTTGCCTATGTCTGCGCACAAACGCAGACAGGCAAGGCCTCGTTCTATTCTAAACGTGCCACCGGCTCTCGCACAAGCAGCGGAGAGCGCCTGCACCACGACAGTCTGACGTGCGCTCACCGCACCTATCCCTTCGGCACGCTGCTGCGCGTAACCAACGAGCGCAACGGCAAGCAGGTCATCGTGCGCGTCACCGACCGCGGTCCGCACGGACGCGGACGCATCATCGACCTCTCTTATCGCGCCGCCAGCGAACTCGGCATCATTGCGCAAGGCGTAGCCGTAGTAAAGGTGGAACGTCTGCGTAACACGAAAGTGCCGTTCAAGCCCGAAGACGCCCTGCCCGAAATCGACTTCGAAGTCACCGAATACACGTTGCCCGAAGACGGCGTGTTCCATTTCAACAACAATGATCAGCAGGTGCATGTAAAGAAGCTGAATACTCCTGCAAAGAAGAAACAGTCTGTGGGCAAGAAGCAACAGACTGCTCATAAGAAGCGTTCTAAGGGCAGGAAGTAGGGTGGAGCTTTTGCCACTCTTCAAGCAAAAGCCCGGCTATGTAGCCGTCGCTACGGCAGTGCATGTCAGCAATCCCCTCGCTAATCATTTTGTAGACATACGAGTCGTAGAAGAACTCCAAGGAGTTTTCTAAAGAAATTCCGCTCTGCTCGCTGAACAGTTTTACGATGCGGGCATATTTCATTTGAAGTATAGTCTTGTTTGCTTCCATTAGCTCATTTCATGCTAACGTTCCTCTTTTTTTCAGTATATCAATCAAATCGTTCATAATGTAGTCCTTGCTGAACGTGTGGAGCACATCGTAGCAAGGCAGAATATATCCGTCCAAGATGCCTGACGAACGAAGCATTTTGTAAACTTTGCTTGCGCTCATGTTAAGACGCTCGGAGAGATTGCCTACGCAATAAGTTATGAAATCCAGCTGATACTCTTGCATAAATTAAAATCTGTGTAGTATTATATTCGCAAATATACTTCTTTTTGGCTAATCAGCCAACTTTTATTGCCGTTTTCTTATAATTCGTATGCTTTGTATTGCTATTTTTTCTAACTTTGTAATGCAAAGTATATTAACGTGTTAAAAACAAACTAATCATGTTCAAGCAAATCATAACCGCAATCTCGACTCGTTCCTGCAGCGTATGCTCCACATTCACGACATCTACCGACTCAAGAACCTCAACTACAAGGAGGATATTGAGGCGGCTGTGAAGAAATAGACAGCTATGCCGACGTTTCGATAAGGATAATTGACGATTTACAAACTGTAACAGAAGGCTTCAGCCTTCACTATAAACAATAGAGTTATGAAGAAATGTTTGATAATGCTTTTAGGCGGAGCGATAACGGTGAGCAGTTGCTCCACTGGCGCAGGCACGGGTGCCTACGCAGGCGGCTCAATGGGCTCGGTGCTCGGCTCCGCAATCGGCGGAATCGTGGGCGGACCGCGCGGACACGATATAGGTACGGTCATAGGTATGGCTACGGGTGCAGCAGCTGGTGCGGCTGTGGGCGACGCTGCCGAGAAGAAGCAGCGCCAGAGCGTGGGCGTGCCCGCAGAAGAACAGCAGCAGCGCAGACCGTCTGAGCGCGAGATGCGTGCGCGCCGCAACCAGCGCATTCAGCGTGAGAAGGCTATGCAGCGTCAGCGTCAGCAGATGCAGCAGAACGATGCCGAATACGATGATGATGTGTACTTCGACGCGAAGAAGCCAAGAGAGATTGACGCGAAGAAACTCAGAACTTACGATGCTGAGGAGCCTGGGAAGCCAGAAAGACCTATGCCGTTCTACAATAACGAGGGCTTCCCGGAGGGTCAGCACTTCAAGTTGGAGCGCATACCGAGAAAACAAATCGACAATAATGTGCAGGAGGAACAGCCGCAGGAGAGCCGTCTTGACACTGATATCGTTGTCGATGAAACCAATTCAAGTGACGACAGCTTCGACTTTGAAAAGGGAGAATAATAAGAAGACTTGTGATAAAAGTAGCGGAGGTCTCTGGCCTCCGCAGCACGCAACAATGGTAGCTCTTTAAATTAATAAAGACTTCTATCAGACTTGGTGCTGCGGAGGCCGGAGACCTCCGCTACTTTTTTATTTCAGTACGAATACCTTTGTCTCGTGCGCAGCCACCGTGCCCTTCCATTTGTTTGCACGTTGCGCTATGTTGCGGTGTTGCCAAACGTCGCGCACGGTGTACTTGCCGTTGAGTCCGACGGAGGCGAAGTTGAGGCTCACGCGCTGTGCTGCGTCCGACGGATTGAGGATAGCCACGGCGTGCGAACCGTCAGCCAGCGGTTTCACGTACACCTGATGCGTCGGCTCGTTCACGATGCGCTCCGCAGCCTTGCCCAGAGCATCCTGATTGATGGCGATAATCTCCTTGTTGAGCAGTATGCGGCGGTCGTCGTCGGTCACTTTGCGCAGGTCGTTGGTCATAGCGAGCACCGACGAGAGCATACACCACATGCTCATCTGTGTCTGATATTCGGTCTGAGTGCAGCCCACGCCGCCGAGATCGCTCGACGGACCGCCCGTTCCGCGCAGACCAACCACGAGCATGTCCATGTCGGGCCATTGTCCTGGACGAGCGTGCTTAGCGAGTGGCGCCGTAATGTTGACGATGTCGAGGATGCCCATGCCGCCTTCCTTCACGATGTCCTTCCACATGTCGCGTACGTCGTAAGAAGTGCGCCAGAGCTGTCCGCCTACTTCCTCGCACCACTCCTCGCACTGGCGCTGACCCCATTCGCAGATGCCGAGCACGATGTCGCGGCAAGAGTTCTGCAGCGCGTTAGCCATTGTGCGGTAGCGCTGTCTTGCTGTGGCGCTGTCCTCAGGCGCGTTGCAGTAGTCGTACTTCAGATAGTCGATGCCCCACGAAGCGAAGGTGCGTGCGTCCTGCTCCTCGAAACCGAGGCTCGCTGTCCATCCGCCGCAGGTAAGTTGCGCCGCATCCGAGTAGATGCCGAGCTTCAGACCCTTAGAGTGGACATAGTCGGCGATCGCCTTTATGCCCGACGGAAACTTCTCAGGGTCGGGAATGATGTTGTTCTGTCGGTCGCGTCCGCCCTGCCAGAGGTCGTCGATGAAGATATATTCGTAGCCGGCGTCGCGGAATCCGCCTTCGACCATAGCGTCCGCTGTCTCGCGGATAAGCTGTTCGTTGATGTTTCCTTGGAAGAGATTCCATGTCATCCAGCCCATTGGCGGTTTCGGCGCAAGTTGTTTGCGTGGAGTGGGGACGTTCTCAGCCGAAGCGAAGAGCGACGAGAGGCAGAGAGCTGCCGAGAGAATAAAAGATTTGTTCATAATGATTTGTTTATTGGTTGTTTGTTATTGAGATGTTGAGGTGTTGCGATGTTGAGGTGTTGAGGTGTGATGTTGAGGTGGTGAGGTGGTGAGATGTGATGTTGAGATGTTGTGAGGGTGAGATTTGCATTGCTAATGTCAACACAACACCATTTCACCATCTCACCACCTTTATTGTACAAAGTTAGCAATAATTTCCGTTCGTTCTGTATAATGTCCCCGATTTTCTTTGCTCATTGAAACGTAAAGGTTAATTTTGCACGTAGCGGAGGTCTCCGGCCTCCGCAGCACCAAGTGTATAGCATGAAGAGTTGTATTCTAAACACGACAACTCGCTATAAAGTAATTAGTGTTATTGATTGCTGCGGAGGCCGGAGACCTCCGCTACGGAAATAGCTATGGAAAAGAAATATAGATTTGAAGTCTGCGCCAACGGCGTAGAGAGTTGTTTGGCAGCGCAGGAAGGCGGCGCCGACCGTGTAGAACTTTGCGCCGGCATACCCGAGGGCGGCACCACGCCGTCGTACGGCGAGATTAAGGTGGCGCGCCGTGTGCTCAGCACTACACGCCTCCACGTGATAATCAGACCGCGCGGCGGCGACTTCCTCTATACTCCGCTCGAAGTGGAGCGCATGGTAGAGGATATACGCGTGTGCCGGGAGTTGGGCGTCGATGGTGTGGTGATAGGCTGTCTGTGTGCCGACGGATCGCTCGACATGGATGCCAACCGTCGTTTGGTTGAGGCTGCTCAGGGCATGTCCGTCACGTTCCACCGCGCCTTCGACCGCTGCAACGATCCGCGCCGCGCACTCGAACAACTCATCGAGCTCGGTGTCGACCGCGTCCTGACATCGGGTCAGCAGCCCACAGCGCTCGAAGGTGCACCGCTTCTCGCCGAGCTGCATAAGCTTGCTGCCGGCCGCATCATCATTCTCGCTGGCTGCGGCGTGAACGAGCAGAACATAAAGCAGATACAGACTGAGACTGGCGTCTGCGAGTTCCACTTCTCTGCGCGCGTTCCCGTGAAGAGCCGCATGGAGTACATCAATCCCGACGTGTACATGGGTGCGAAGGATGCCGACGAAGGCACGCTGATGTACACTGCGGCTGAGCGCGTACGTAATACCATCGCGCAGTTGCTGTAGGAAAAGTCTGGCATCTATCGCATACAACACTTTGAGAAACTTTCATGTGCCTTCAAGGGGGCACTTGTCTCAAGTGCATCAACCGAGCAAGAGGTGCATCAACCGAGCAAAAATTACACCGTTTACTTGGTTGGTGCAGCAGAGACTGCTGCACCCCCTGAGAAAAGTGCATCAACCGAGCGAGATTTGCTGTCTCCTACAGATTTTACTTTATACGGATTTAGGGTATATAATGAAAAAACGGATTAAACAGACTCCTTCATTGTATAAGGAATCCGTTTAATCCGCTTAATCCGTTGTTGAATTATTCCGAGCAGTACAATCCGCTGTTAAATCATTCCAAGCAGACAGTCTGCTTAATCAGTTGCCGCTTTATCCCAGCACCTCGATAGCCTTGCGCATGCGCTTCAGCGTCTCCTCCTTGCCGAGGAACGCAGAGATGTCGAACATGCCCGGACCCTTGCCGATGCCTACGAGCGTGAGGCGGAAGGCGTTCATGACGTCGCCGAGCTTGTAGCCCTTCTCTTCAATCCACTTCATAACTACCGGCTCCTGACCCTCTACCGAGAAGTCGTCGATGCCCTCGAGCACCTCAGCCAGTTCGCCCATCACCTTAGCCGAATCAGCCTTCCAGCGCTTCTTCACGGTCTTCTCGTCGTACTCCGTCGGAGCGATGAAGAAGAACGAGCAAAGCGGCCACAACTCCTTAACGAAATTCACGCGGTCCTTCATCATAGCCACCACCTTAGTGATGCGCTCCATCGACTCGTCTACGCCGTTGTTAGCCACGATAGGCGCGAAAAGATTAGCCACCTCCTCGTTCGACTTCTTCAGCATGTACTCGTGGTTGAACCAGATGCCCTTCTGATAGTCGAAGCGTGCGCCAGCCTTAGAGCACTTGTGGATGTCGAACGCCTGCACAAGCTCGTCAAGAGTGAAGAGCTCCTGCTCTGTGCCAGGATTCCAGCCGAGCAGCGCAAGGAAGTTGACGACTGCCTCGGGGAAGTATCCGCTCTCGCGGTATCCCGACGAAACGTCACCCGTCTTCGGGTCGTGCCATTCGAGCGGGAACACTGGGAAGCCCAGTCGGTCGCCGTCGCGCTTTGAGAGTTTGCCTTTGCCCTCCGGCTTCAGGAGCAGCGGCAGGTGAGCGAATGTAGGCATAGTGTCCTCCCAACCGAACGCGCGGTAGAGCAGAACGTGAAGCGGTGCGCTCGGCAGCCACTCCTCGCCGCGAATCACGTGCGTAATCTCCATCAAGTGGTCGTCCACGATGTTAGCCAAGTGGTATGTAGGCAGCTCGTCGGCGCTCTTGTAGAGCACCTTGTCGTCGAGGATGTCGCTCTTGATAACCACGTGACCGCGTATCATGTCGTCGATGTGCACCTCGATGCCTGGCTCTACCTTGAAGCGAACCACGTACTGCTCGCCGTCGGCGATGCGGCGCTCCACTTCCTCCTTCGGCAGAGTGAGCGAGTTGGTCATCTCGCCGCGTGTATGTGCGTCGTACTGGAAGTTCTGAATCTCGGCACGCTTAGCCTCAAGCTGTTCCGGCGTGTCGAAAGCGATGTAAGCCTTGTCGGCAGCCAGCAGCTGCTCTACATATTTCTTATATATGCTGCGGCGCTCGCTCTGTCGGTACGGACCATGCTCGCCGCCGAAGCTTACGCCCTCGTCGAACTTGATGCCGAGCCAGCGGAACGACTCGATGATATACTCCTCAGCGCCCGGTACGAAACGGTTGGAGTCGGTGTCCTCGATGCGGAATACGAGGTCGCCGCCGTGCTGGCGAGCGAAGAGATAGTTGTACAATGCTGTGCGCACGCCACCGATGTGCAGCGCTCCTGTTGGACTTGGTGCGAAACGCACCCTCACTTTTCTATCTGACATATTTTGTTTTGTTGTTTTGTTTTCAGTGCAAAGGTAGTGCAATTATTTCGTATTTTGTGATTTTTTTTGTAATATTGCAGTCGAAACCCCCAAACACGGCGGACTAAACCCCGCAGAACCTCTAAACAAACTGATTTATATGGACCGATTGAACCAACCAAAGCGAATTTTCTGGCGCAACATGCTCTCGCGAACGCTCCTTGTACTGGTCACCGTGACGCTCATCGTGTGGGCTCTGCCGCACAACGAACGCCAACGCTACAAGTACGATGTGGGCAAACCGTGGATGTACGGCTCGTTCATAGCCAAGTTCGACTTCCCCGTATACAAGACCGACGCCACCATAAAGGCGCAGGAAGACTCGTTGCTCGAGACCTACCAGCCCTACTACAACTACGACAAGCAGGTGGAGACGAAGATGGTGAGCCGATTCCTCGCCGACTATCGCAACGGCATACCCGGACTCTCGTCGCTCTACGTGAAGCTCATCGCCGACCGCCTGCACAAGCTCTATCAGCAGGGCATCATGGGCACGCCCGAATACAACGAGATATACCGCGACTCTACCACTGAGGTGCGCGTCGTACTCGGCAACAAGGCGCAGAGCATACGCCTCTCCGAGTTCTACTCCACGCTCTCGGCGTACGAGCAGCTCTTCGCCGACGACATCATCGCGCAGCAGCGACCGCTACTGCAGCGTTGCAACCTCAACAACTATATTGAGCCTAACCTCATATACGACAAGAGCCGCTCCGAGACAGAGCGCAACGACCTCCTCTCGTCGATACCGCCCGCAAGCGGAATGGTGATGAGTGGACAGAAGGTGATAGACCGCGGCGACATCGTCGACGAATATACCTACCGCGTGCTCGACTCCTTCGAGCGCGAGATGGAACGACGCAGCGCTACGGACAGCGAAATGATGGTGATGCTCATCGGACAGATAGTGTTCGTGGCGCTCCTCGTCACGCTCTTCACCATCTACCTCGGACTCTTCCGACACGACTACTTCGCCAAACCGCGCTCCATCGCCATGCTCTACACGCTCATCACGCTCTTCCCGGTGCTCGTGTCGCTCATGGTGAGTCACAACTTCCTAAGCGTCTACATACTGCCGCTGGCTATGGCGCCGATGTTCGTGCGCGTCTTCATGGACTCGCGCACGGCGTTCGTCTGCCACGTCACGATGGTGCTCATCTGCACCGCCGCCGTGCGCTACCAGTACGAGTTCATCATCATACAGCTCGTAGCCGGACTCGTAGCCATCTACTCGCTGCGCGAACTCACACGCCGCGCCCAGGTGTTCCGCACGGCGCTCTTCGTCACACTCGCCAGCGCCCTCGTTTATGTAGCCATGCAGATGATGCAGAGCAACGACCTCTCGCTCGTCGACACCGATATGTACTATCACCTCGTTGTCAACGGCATCTTCCTGCTGCTCTGCTATCCGCTCATGTACGTCGTCGAAAAAATGTTCGGATTCGTGTCGAGTGTTACGCTCTTCGAGCTGTCTAACACCAATCGCGGACTGCTCCGCGACCTCTCGGAGGTGGCTCCCGGCACGTTCCAGCACTCTATCACCGTCGGAAACCTCGCCGCCGAGATAGCCAACAAGATAGGTGCCAACTCGCTGCTCGTGCGTACCGGTGCACTCTATCACGATATCGGAAAGATGGAAGACCCCGTCTTCTTCACCGAGAACCAGGCAGGCGTCAATCCGCACGACAACATGTCGTACATCGAGAGCGCACGCATCGTGATGCGCCACGTCACCGAAGGCGTGCGCATGGCGGAGAAAGCCAATCTTCCGGCGTTCATACGCGACTTCATCCTCACCCACCACGGACGCGGCGTGACGAAGTATTTCTACATCAAGTACAAGAACGAGCATCCCGACATCAACGTCGACGTCGCGCAGTTCCAGTACCCCGGACCTAACCCGTTCACACGCGAGCAAGCCATTCTTATGATTGCCGACGGCGTGGAGGCAGCGTCGCGTTCTCTCTCCGAGTACACCGAGGAAAGCATCTCCGAACTCGTCAACCGCATCATCGACAGCGATGTAGCCGAAGGTTTCTTCAAGGAGTGTCCTATCACCTTCCGCGACCTCGCCCTCGCCAAGCTCGTTCTCATCGAGCGCCTCAAGTCGATATACCACACCCGCATATCATATCCCGAAGCGAAGAAGTAATTAAGGAGGCTATGGCATTCTTGCCGTAGCCTCCTAATTATTTTTTATTGAAACTTGCTGTAATTCAATAAAAAGCAGTAACTTTGCAACATTCTAAAAACCAATCTACAAATGAAAAAATTTACTTTGTTCTTTATCGCGCTTGTCGCTTGCTTCTTCGCAGGCGTAGAGTGCATTAGTGCAGCTACCGCAGGCGGCCTGAAGAAGGCTTCTCCGAAACTGCCTGAGTTTGTAACGTCGGGAGACGGCGGCACTTACTATTACGTTAAGTTCTTGCGTAACGAGAAGGTGATGTCTGTCAGCTCAGACAATTGTATCCGTCTCTACGCAGGCAGCGGCGAAAGCTCACAGCAGTGGCGTCTCGTCGGTTCGCAGGATAACTTCCAGTTCCAGAACAAGGACGGACAGTATATCGTAGTAAGCTCGCAGAGCGTGTCGGCAACAGACGGCGGCGCAACAAACCCGAATCCGTTGCGTCCGAGCACAGCAGAGCAGCCTGGCGGTTTCAAGCTTCAGGTGGCTCCGAACACAGACAACGGTACAGGATGGGAGATTGTAGCCAACTCTAAGTCGGGCAACAACGTCGTTAACCTTTGGGGCGACCCGGGCGACGGCAACTCAATCGGTTTCTGGAAGACCAACGACCAGAACAACGTTGTGGTTTTCGTGAAGCCAGACTCTGACCTCGGTGCAGCCGACTACAAGACTGTAGGCTCAATGACATTCAAGCCCGAGAACAAGCTCACACTCTGGTACACAGAGCCGGCTACAACCGCACAGCTTTACAGCGGCGGTCAGGGCTACTCTAACTGGATGGAGTACGCATTGCCAATCGGCGACGGACAGTTCGGTGCTTGTCTCTTCGGTGGTGTCTACAAAGACGAGATCCAGTTCAACGAGAAGACGCTCTGGAGCGGCACACCAGCACGCTCTTCGCAGGGCGGCAAGGGCTACGGCAAGTACGAGAACTTCGGTTCTATCTACGCTAAGGACCTCAGCGGCGAATTCGGCCTCACAACCGACAAGGCTGCTTCAGACTATGTACGTTTGCTCGACCTCACAACCGCAACCGGCAAGACCATGTTCAAGTCGGCAGCAGGCGTTGAGTACACACGCGAGTATATCGCATCTAACCCGGCGCGCGTCGTTGTGGCTCACTACACAGCAAGCAAGGGCGGCAAGCTTAGCTTCCGCTTCACAATGGCCCCAGGCTCTATCACAGCCGACCCGACATACGCTGACGGCGAGGGCACATTCAGCGGCAAACTCGAGACCATCAGCTACAATGCTCGCATGAAGGTGATACCGACTGGCGGCACAATGACAACCGACGAGGAAGGCATCGAGGTGATCGGCGCTGACGAAATCATGGTTGTGCTCGGCGGCGGCACCGACTTCGACGCTTACGAGAGCACATATACCAAGAACACATCGGCTTTGGCTCAGACTATCGCCGACCGCGTTGCAGCAGCTGCCGAGAAGTCGTGGGCTGATCTCTACGCAGAGCACGTAGCCGACTATCAGAGCTTCTTCGGACGTTGCGACTTCGACCTCGCAGGCACAAAGAACGATATGACAACCAACCGTCTTATCGACTCATACAACGGTGGTCGTGGCGCTGACGCACTCATGCTCGAACAGCTCTACTTCGCATACGGTCGCTATCTCGAGATTTCTTCTTCACGTGGTGTCGACTCTCCGTCTAACCTCCAGGGCATCTGGAACAACATCAACGGCGTAGCATGGAACTCTGATATCCACTCTAACATCAACGTTCAGATGAACTACTGGCCGGCAGAGCCTACAAACCTCAGCGAGATGCACATGCCGTTCCTCAACTATATCTGGGCTATGGCAGAGAAGCAGCCGCAGTGGAAGCAGTGGGCTAAGCTGCAGGGTCAGGACCGCGGTTGGACTTGCTTCACCGAGAACAATATCTTCGGCGGCGTAAGCGCATTCAAGAACAACTACGTTATCGCTAACGCTTGGTACGCTACACACCTCTGGCAGCACTACCGCTACACACTCGACCGCGAGTATCTGAAGCGCGTGTTCCCCGCAATGCTTTCAGCTTCGCAGTTCTGGATGGACCGCCTCAAGCTGGCTTCTGACGGCACATACGAATGCCCGAACGAGTGGTCGCCTGAGCACGGACCAGAGTCGGAGAACGGCGTTGCACACGCACAGCAGCTCGTATACGACCTCTTCAGCAACACTCTCGCTGCCATCGACGTGCTCGGTGACGACGCAGAAGTATCGCCTACAGACCTCGGCATACTCAGAGACCGCTTCGCTAAGCTCGACAAGGGTCTTGCTACAGAGAACTATACTGGCTACTTCGGCACAGCTATTCCTACTGGTTCTAAGATTCTTCGCGAATGGAAGTACAGCTCATACACAAGAGGTGAGAACGGCCACCGCCACATGTCGCACCTTATGTGCCTCTATCCGTTCTCTCAGATTGAGCCGGGCACAGAGCTGTTCGACGCAGCTGTCAACTCTATGAAGCTCCGTGGCGATGGTGCTACCGGTTGGTCAATGGGTTGGAAGATGAACCTTTGGGCACGTGCCCTCGACGGCGACCACGCTCGTAAGATTCTGAACAACGCACTCGCTCACAGCAACGGTGGCGCAGGCGTATTCTACAACCTCTTCGACTCACACGCTCCGTTCCAGATCGACGGCAACTTCGGTGCTTGCGCCGGTATCGCCGAGATGATTATGCAGAGCAACTCTGGTCTTATCCGCATCTTGCCGGCTCTTCCGTCAGCTTGGACAGAGGGACACATGCACGGCATGAAGGCTGTAGGCGACGTTACAGTTAGCATCGACTGGAAGAACGGCGAGGCTACACGCGTTGAGCTCACAAACAACCAGGGTCAGACAATGCGCGTTCACTACAAGAACCTCGCAAACGCTAAGGTATACGTAGACAACGTGCTCACAGAGGTGGCTGTTAAGGACAACGTAGCTACACTCACCGGCGCTAACGGTTCGGTCGTAGTGCTCGACTTCGACGGCTCGTTCACTCCGACTGGCATCGACGCTGTGAAGACCGAGGCTGCTCACGACGGCTATATATATAATGTAAGCGGTCAGCGCGTCAACGACTCATACAAGGGTCTTATCATCAAGAATGGCAAGAAGATGCTGAAGAAGTAATATTTTCTATGTTTTACTTGTTTCGTTTATTTTTTTTGAATATTTTTGCAGTCCGAACTTGAAGATTATATTCAACGTAAACGAAATTTATAAACAACAACCGAAGAAGATGAAAGAGATAGCTGGCGTAAATTCAGATACGTTCACGATTCTTATTGTAGACGACATCGCCTTGAACCTGCTTTTGCTCGACAAGATGCTTAAGCCGTTCGATTTTCAGATTGTAAAGGCAGCCAACGGCCGCGAGGCATTGGAAACCATACAGTCGCGCATAGGTACGCCGGGCAGCATCGACCTCGCTATAGTAGACCTCATGATGCCCGACATCGACGGCTTCAAGGTGATAGAGCACGTGCGCAACGGCTGCGACAACGGCGAGTTCCGCATTCCGGCGCAGAGCAAGAGCGACCTTCCGATACTGATTCTCTCGGGCATGAACTTCGGCGAGGACATAGAACGCGGACTTGCGTTAGGCGCCAACCAGTTCATCACGAAGCCTATCGTGATGACGCAGCTCTACAGCATCATCGTTGAGGAGCTTACGAAGAAGGTAGAAGCAACGAAGTAGCTTGACGTGAAGTTAAAGTAAAGTTGCAACTTGATTTATCTATTATATATACGAAGCGGGGGACAATTTGCGTAAGCGAATTGTCCCCCATACTTTTGTAGAAGAATTTATTTGCGCAGAGCCATGTCGCCACCAAGGCGTGAGGCTCTGCTTTTTTTATTATTGGCTATGTAACTTAAGCTTTCTGTTGAGTCGGTTTAGAACGTGATGTTCACACCGGCTGCAAACGCGCTGTTGTTACGCGTGTAGTCGGAGTTGTAAGTGTTAGACACGCCCGGCGCGAGAGTCACGGTCTCAGAAGTCTTCACGTGGTTGTAGAATGTGTGGAAGTAAGCCACGGAGAAGTCGAGCTTCTTTGTGATGTGGTAAACGCCGCCCAAGCCAACAGAGTTGGAGCCTACAACGAACGACTTGTCGTCCATGTACTCGTCCGTAAGACCGTAGTTGGTGTTCTGCCAACCGGTGCTGACCGTAATCTTCTTTGTCACGTCGTACTCAACGCCGGCGTTGAACTCGAGTGTGCCGCGCTTCTTGAGCAACTTGTTGCGGTTGTTGTAAGAAGTGGCGTTATAGTCGTCGAACCAGTGGAAGCCCACGTTGATGCGCAGCTCGTCGATAGGGCTGTAGCCAACGCCCACGGTGAGCAGCGACGGTATGTCGCCAGCAATCTTCTTGCCGTCGGCGTACTCGCCGATAGCCTTGTCGATTTTCGAATCGAACTGCTGCTTCAGACCTGCTGTTGTAGCCACAACGGTCGGGTCTTCTAGCACCTTAGTAGAAGTCAGCTCAGCCTTGATGATAGCCTGCTCCTGCGGCATGCCTGCCGCCATGAATGTGCCAGTGAAGAGCTTGTTCATCTGGTTCTTCAGATTGTCGTCGAGGTTACCGATAGACGGCAACTGGTTGACCGACTTGTTCTTCAGACGCATACGAGTCTTGAACTCGTACTTAGCCGAGAAGTTCCAGCGTCCGGTCTTATAGTCGACAGCCAACATTGGTGTGAAGCCGATGCCGCTCTGGTCGCAGCTCAGCTCGATGTTAGCCGAGTTCTCCTTCGATGGGTCGAGCACCTGGTAGAGCGGCATATTGCCCACCTTGATGTCCTCAACATATCCGTAGTAGTTGCAGGTAGCGTAGATGCCGCGCAAGCCGGCGTAAACGCTGAAGTTGTCGTTCACCTTATATGCTGCACCAGCCGAGAGACCGAAGTAGTACTGACGGCCATGCATGTAGCTGTTGAAGCTGTAAGCACCCTTGCTGCCGAAAGCCTTGTCAGAGGTGAACATCGGTTTGAAGTTAGCAGAATTGATTGTTCCGTCAGGATTAATGGACCCAGGAACAAGAATCTTGTTAGCTGCGTAGTCGATAGCACCAGCCAAGCCGATTGCGCCCATAGCAGTCTCGCTCACGATCTTCTCGAACGAGCCGAGTCCGTTGTCGAACGTACACTTACCGCCGCCGCCAGTCAGCGCGAAGTTGCCCTGGAACGACCATCTGCCCTTGTTGTAAGCATACTGGAAAGAAGGAATAACCGGCGCGACAGCCTTTCCCTTGAAGTCGCGTGGAGTAGTGGGGTTGTTCACATTGTTGGTGAACAGCTTGTAGTCGTTGTTGATGGTACGGGTCTGCCAAGCCGCCTGCCAGTTGATAGCGAGGTGACTGCCTTCGCCCATGAACACAACACCAGCAGGGTTATAATACACACCGTCGATACCGATAGAAGCCTCGCGGCTCATCATACGATTGAATGCGACGTGCTGGTTGGTGTTAGTGAGAAGACCGCCCGCAAAAGTCGCGCTGCTTGAGGCAATCGCTGCTGTCAAGCATACTGTTTTAAACTTGTTTATCATAATTATCTTGAATAATTGGTTGCAAAGTTAGCTGAATTGTTCTAAACTTCGGCTATATCATGGTTTATTTTAATAACTATTAACGCTTAGAGGCTCAACTTCGCGTGTGTGTACGTTATACTTTTGGTGCACTTCTTGCTATAGCAAGCGGCAAAGCCGAGCGGAGACAAGTGCACCCCCTGAGACGGTTGAACTTCGCGTGTGTGTACATTATGCTTTTGTCACCGTTTGCGTCCGCCGTCCAATCGGATTGCGTTCGCCGTCCGATCAGATTGCGTTCGGTGTCCGATCAGATTGCGTTCGGTGCACGATGAAAAGAGTAGGGGGTGAGCCTCATAGTAGCGGAGGTCTCCGGCCTCCGCAGCACCAAGTCAGATAGTATCTCCCTGCCCCAAGTCAGATAGTATCTCCCTGCCCCAAGTCAGATAGTATCTATCTACACCAAGTCAGATAGTATTCCGGAATAAACAGCTTGATGCTGCGGAGGCCGGAGACCTCCGCTACTATGTGCTGCTACAGAGGCCGGAGACCTCCGCTACTATGTGTTGCTGCGGAGGCCGGAGACCTCCGCTACTAGATGTCCAAAACGATAAAAAACGTTTAAATGCGTGCGGCTATAGCCTCAGTCTTGAAAAAAAAGAGTAACTTTGCAGCATAGTACTATCTTATACGTATATATTCATTAACAGCAAATTAAGATCAAGACCAATTCCTTGCGACGCGTGGATGCGCCGTCGGGAGTGTCACCCCTTTTGTTTAAACAGAAAGAAATATGCACAAAGCAGGATTTGTAAACATAGTGGGCAATCCTAATGTGGGCAAGTCGACGCTGATGAACCAGCTTGTCGGCGAGCGCATCAGCATTGCCACGTTCAAGGCGCAGACCACGCGCCACCGCATCATGGGCATCGTCAACGAGGAAGACGCGCAGATCGTATTCTCTGACACGCCCGGCGTACTCAAACCAAACTATAAGCTCCAGGAGTCGATGCTCGCATTCTCGGAGTCGGCGTTGCAGGATGCCGACGTGCTGCTCTACGTCACCGACGTAGTGGAGAACCCCGAGAAGAACCAGGACTTCCTCGACAAGGTGAAGCGCATGACAATACCCGTGCTGCTGCTCATCAACAAGATTGACCAGAGCGACCAGAAGACGCTCGGCGACACCGTGGAGCGCTGGCATCAGCTGCTGCCCAACGCCGAGATCCTCCCCATCTCGGCTAAGAACAAGTTCGGCGTCGACATGCTCATGCGCCGCATCAAGGAGCTGCTGCCCGACTCACCGCCGTTCTTCGACAAGGACCAGCTCACGGACAAGCCCGCACGCTTCTTCGTCTCGGAGATTATCCGCGAGAAGATTCTGCTCTACTACGACAAGGAGATTCCGTACTCGGTAGAGGTGAAGGTGGAGTCGTTCAAGGAGACCGACAAGCACATCGACATACACGCCGTGATATACGTGGAGCGCGACTCGCAGAAGGGCATCATCATCGGACACCAGGGCGTGGCGCTGAAGAAAATGTCGACCGAGGCACGCAAGTCGCTCGAGAAGTTCTTCGGCAAGAGCGTATATCTCCACACCTTCGTGAAGGTGGACAAGGACTGGCGTAGCTCGCAGCGCGAACTCGACAACTTCGGATACAACCCGGAGTAAACTCCCCTGAATAGCAAAGAGGGGATACTCTCGTCAGACTGGCGAGGGCCGGAGTCAGGTCAGCTTCGGAAAAATCGTTAACAAGGATGCAGAGACCACATCCTACAAGCCTCCGTGAGATGCGGAGGAAAGAATGACTAAAAGAATATGGCAAATTTAGTGGCAATAGTGGGACGCCCGAACGTGGGCAAGTCTACACTGTTCAACCGCCTGACCAAGACACGTCAGGCAATCGTTAGCGACACCGCAGGCACCACACGCGACCGCCAGTACGGCAAGTGCGAGTGGAACGGACGCGAGTTTTCTGTAGTAGACACCGGCGGATGGGTCGTGAATAGCGACGACATCTTCGAGGATGCTATCCGCAAGCAGGTTATCGTGGCAACCGAGGAGGCCGACGTGGTGCTCTTCGTCGTTGACGTGCAGACCGGACTCACCGACTGGGACCAGGACGTGGCTACAATCCTCCGCCGCACCAAGCTCCCCGTGATTCTTGTGGCTAACAAGACCGACAACAACGACCAGATATACGACGCGGCTGAGTTCTACGCACTCGGACTCGGCGAGCCGCAGTGCATCTCGTCGGCAACCGGCAGCGGCACGGGCGACCTGCTCGACCTCGTGCTCACAAAGCTCAAACCAGAAGTGAAGGAAGACGTAGAGGACGGCATACCACGCTTCGCTGTAGTAGGACGCCCGAACGCCGGCAAGAGCTCTATCATCAACGCCTTCATCGGCGAAGACCGCAACATCGTGACCGAGATAGCCGGCACCACACGCGACTCTATCTACACACGCTACGACAAGTTCGGCTTCGACTTCTACCTCGTAGACACAGCCGGCATCCGCCGCAAGAACAAGGTGTCGGAAGACCTGGAGTTCTACTCGGTGATGCGCTCCATCCGCGCTATCGAGAACTCCGACGTCTGCATCCTCATGCTCGACGCAACACGCGGCATCGAGGCGCAGGATATGAACATCTTCCAGCTCATACAGCGCAACAACAAGTCGCTCGTAGTGGTAGTGAACAAGTGGGACCTCGTGGAGAACAAGGACCAGGCAGTCATCAAGACCTTCGAGAACGCCATCCGTCAGCGCATGGCTCCGTTCGTCGACTTCCCTATCATCTTCGCCTCGGCGCTCACCAAGCAGCGCATCTTCAAGGTGCTCGAGACAGCCAAGGAGGTGTACCTCAACCGCAAGGCACACGTGGGCACATCGAAGCTCAACGAGGTGATGCTACCGCTCATCGAGGCTTACCCGCCACCATCAACAAAGGGCAAGTACATCAAGATAAAGTACTGCACGCAGCTGCCTAACACGCAGATACCGTCGTTCGTGTTCTACGCCAACCTGCCGCAGTATATCAAGGAGCCGTATCGCCGCTTCCTCGAGAACAAGATTCGAGACAACTGGTCGATGCACGGCTGCCCGATAAACATCTTCATCCGACAGAAGTAATCAGAGGGGGTGCAGTTGTCTCTTAAGGGGGTGCAGTTGTCTCTTAAGGGGGTGCAGTTGTCTCAACTGCACCAACCTATTTGCACCGACTTATTTGCACCAATAGCTCGGTTGGTGCACTTGAGACAAGTGCACCCCCTATCTGCACCCCCTATCTGCACCCCTATTTACACCAATCTATGCGACACATTATATATTTAATAACAACCTTGTGCTGTCTGGCCCTCGTCTCCTGCGGCAAGCAGTCTGCTGCCGTCAGCCCCGACGAGATGGCATCGCGCGCCGCCAAGATCTACTACGACTATCTGCTGCACGGCGACTGCGCGGCATACGTCGACGGATTCTACCGCCCCGACAGCATACCCGAGAGCTACCGCGAGCAACTCATCGTGAGCGCAAAGCAGTATGTAGGGCAGATGAAGACCGACCACCAAGGACTCGTGAGCGTTGAGGCTGCCGGCGCACGCACTGACACCGCGAAGCACGTGGGCGAGGCGTACCTCATGCTCGGCTTCGGCGACAAGACTAAAGAGGAGATCGTTGTGCCGCTCGTGCTGCACAACGGCAATTGGATGCTAAGATAATGATATATGTATAAACCACTTGCGTGTGGGGTATAAACAAAAAAAAGAGCCATGTTGCATCAACTGCGACATGGCTTTTCAATTAATAGTAAAGTGATGACTATCAGTTTTTCTTATTCTTTGAGAAGGTAATTATTAGGTGATTGTTTAAAAGGTACTTTTCTGCTCGCTTCGTCCTGTAAAAGAACCGCTCGCAGACGGTTTGTGTCTTATGGTTTTGGTAGGTTGTTATGTACTGATGATAATTTTCGTGTGCAAAGATAGTTTTATTTTCCAACATGGCAAAATTATCTGGCACTTTTATTTCAATTTAAGTGATATTTGTTTAAAATTCGCTATTATTCTGTCATTTTTCTGTTTTTAACAGGAAATATTGAGCCAAATCAATATGTTATTAGAATAATTATCCGTACTTTTGTATTACACCCGAAAACGGTTGAAATCCAATCATCACCTCATCATCTCACCATAACAAATCTCACCACCTCACCATCTCACCATAACACCACCTTATGTCTACAATATCTCCCTTTGCGCGTCCGCTCTACGTGATGCTCAAGCCCGTAGGCGCAGCCTGCAACCTGCGCTGCGAATACTGCTACTATCTTGAGAAGTCGAACCTCTACCGCGATGCGCAGAAGCGCGTGCTCACGGAGGAGATGCTCGAGCAGTTCACCAAAGAATACATCGAGGCGCAGACCTCGCCCGACATCCTCTTCACCTGGCACGGCGGCGAACCGCTCATGCGTCCGCTCTCGTTCTACCGGAAGGCTGTGGAGCTGCAGCGCAAGTACGGTGCGGGCAGACGCATATCCAACTCGATACAGACCAACGGCACGCTGCTCAACGACGAGTGGTGCCGCTTCCTGCGCGAGAACAACTGGCTCGTCGGAATATCCATCGACGGACCGCAGGAGTTTCACGACGAGTTCCGCCGCACCGCCTCGGGCGCACAGACATGGCAGAAGGTGATGCACGGCATACGTCTGCTTAAGAAGCACGGCGTGGAGTGGAACGCGATGGCGGTGGTGAACGACTTCAACGCCGACTATCCGCTCGACTTCTACCGCTTCTTCAAGGAGAACGGATGCCAGTTCCTGCAGTTCACGCCTATCGTTGAACGCATCGTGAAGCACGCCGATGGACGCCATCTCGCCACGCTTACCGACCCGGCAGACGCGCCGCTCTCCGACATGAGCGTCACGCCGGAGCAGTGGGGACGCTTCCTCTGCGCCATCTTCGACGAGTGGGTGCGCCACGACGTGGGCAAGATATACGTCGAACTGTTCGACTGCATGCTTGCCAACTGGGTGGGCGTGACGCCCGGCATCTGCATGTACGCCAAGGAGTGCGGACACGCCGGCGTGATGGAGTTCAACGGCGACGTCTACTCCTGCGACCACTTCGTCTTCCCCGAATACCGCCTGGGCAACATACGCGAGAAAACCATCACCGAGATGCTCTACGGCGAACAGCAGCAGCGCTTCAGCGAACTCAAACACAAGTCGCTGCCGCAGGAGTGCAAGGAATGTCGCTGGGAGTTCGCCTGCCACGGCGAGTGTCCGAAGAACCGTTTCATAAAAGACCGTTATGGCAACCCCGGCAAGAACTATCTCTGCCGCGGCTACCAGCAGTTCTTCGAGCACGTAGCGCCCTACATGGAATATATGAAGAACGAATACCTCAACCAGCGTCCGCCTGCAAACGTGATGGATAGGGTAGACGAGATAGCAAAAAAGTAGCGGAGGTCTCCGACCTCCGCAGCAAGCAAAAAGTAGCGGAGGTCTCTGGCCTCCGCAGCAAGCAATAATACTGAATAAACAAATGTATTATCAACTGCTGCGGAGGCCGGAGACCTCCGCTACTAATATAATTGTGTAGTTAGAGCTGCTTGAGCTTGTTCATCTCTACCTCCTTCACACGCTTGAAGAGGTCTGACGCGAAGACGAGGTCGTTGAGCTTCTCGTTCGTTGCGCCCATCACGTCGTTCTTCGTCCCCTGCCACTCGTTGTTGCCCTGGTAGATGAAGAGGATGTTCTCGCCGATGCCCATCACCGAGTTCATGTCGTGCGTGTTGATGATAGTGGTGATGTTATACTCCTTCGTGATAGACGAGAGCAGCTGGTCGATAACGAGCGACGTGTGCGGGTCGAGACCCGAGTTAGGCTCGTCGCAGAACAGATACTTCGGGTTGAGCACGATGGCGCGCGCTATAGCCACACGCTTCTGCATGCCGCCCGAGATCTCGCCCGGATACTTCAGCTGTGCGTCGCCAAGATTCACGCGGTCGAGACACTCCTGGGCGCGGCGCACACGCTCGCGGTAGTTCATCGTAGAGAACATGTCGAGCGGGAACATCACGTTCTCCAGCACGTTGAGCGAGTCGAAGAGTGCAGCGCTCTGGAATATCATGCCCATTTCGCGGCGCATGAACACCTTCTCCTGCTTTGTCATAGCCACGAAGTTGCGTCCGTCGTAGAGCACCTCGCCGCTTGTAGGCGTGAGCAGTCCCACGAGGTTCTTCATCAGTACGGTCTTTCCAGAACCGCTCTGTCCGATGATGAGGTTCGTCTTGCCGTCCTCGAAGACGGCGTTGATGTCTTTCAGCACATCCTTGTCGCCGAATGACTTATATAAGTGTTTTACTTCTATCATAAGATGTTGAGATGTTGAGATGTTGAGGTGTTGATATTTGTTGTTGAGGTGGTAATGTCACCACATCACCATCTCACCACAACAACTTCATTTTGCTTAGCTGAGCAGCTGAGTGAGGAACACGTCCGAGAATAATATTAACACACTCGAGCAGACCACAGCGTCGGTACTCGCTTTGCCTACTTCCACCGATCCGCCTTCGACCGTGTAGCCGAAGAAGCTCGACACGCTCGAGATGATGAACGCGAAGACAAGACTCTTGATGATACTCATCCACATGAACCACGCATTGAACGAGTGCTGCAAGCCCAGCGTCAGGTCTTCGGGCGAGAGGATGTGTCCGATGTACGCTGTGCCGTAGGCGCCGAGAATACCCGTGGCTGAAGAGAAGATGACGAGGAACGGCATCAGCGTCACCAGTCCCAGTATCTTCGGCAGGATGAGATAGTTGGCGGAGTTGACGCCCATTATCTCCAGCGCATCAATCTGCTGCGTCACGCGCATCGTGCCCAGCTCAGAGGCGATATTGGAGCCCACCTTGCCGGCAAGAATAAGACACATGATGCTCGAAGAGAACTCCAAGAGCAGAATCTCGCGCGTGGTGTAGCCCGACACCCATCGCGGCATCCACGGACTCTGGATGTTCAGCTTCATCTGGATGCAGATTACGGCACCGATGAAGAACGAGATGAGCAGCACAATGCCGATAGAGTTGACGCCGAGCGCAGACATCTCCTTTACGTACTGCTTCAGAAACATGCGCATACGCTCAGGTCGCGCGAAGGAATGGCCCATCAGCATGATGTAGCGCCCCAATGTGTTTAAGTATTTTAATATCAACATAGTTGCGTTCGCTTTATATAATATTGTATTAACGATGCAAAAGTAGCAATAAAAAGATAAAAACTCGGCATTGTGCATAAGTTTTTATGTTTTATTTGTGGGTTTTCTATCAATTTGCACTACCTTTGTAGAGTAAATAATAACAAGAACATGAGTGAAATCGACATAAAGAATGGTCAGGCGGCAGAAGCTGCTGCAGAGGACAAGCCCCACTGCATGGTGCTGCGCACCGAAGGACTGGTGAAACGATACGGAAAGCGTACCGTTGTCAACGACGTGTCTATCAACGTGAAGCAGGGCGAAATCGTAGGTCTGCTCGGACCGAACGGCGCTGGTAAGACAACGTCGTTCTACATGACCACCGGACTCATTGTGCCCAACGACGGCCACATCTACCTCGACGACAAGGATATAACCGACTATCCCGTTTACAAGCGAGCACGCGCCGGCATCGGCTATCTGCCGCAGGAGGCGAGCGTGTTCCGCAAGCTGAGCGTGGAGGACAACATCATGGCGGTGCTCGAGATGACAAAGCTCACGCACCATCAGCAGCTTGAGAAACTCGAAGCGCTCATTGCCGACTTCAACCTCGGAAAGGTGCGCAAGAACATGGGCGACCAGCTCTCCGGCGGCGAGCGCCGACGCACCGAGATCGCTCGCTGCCTCGCCATCGACCCGAAGTTCATCATGCTCGACGAGCCTTTCGCCGGCGTCGACCCTATCGCCGTTGAGGAGATACAGCACGTGGTGTGGCGACTGAAGTACCGCAACATCGGTATTCTCATCACCGACCATAACGTGCAGGAGACGCTAACCATCACCGACCGCGCATACCTGCTCTTCGAAGGACGCATCCTCTTTCAGGGCAACCCCGAGGAACTGGCGCAGAACCGCATTGTGCGCGAGAAGTATCTCGGTTCGCAGTTCGAACTGAAGAAGAAAGACTTCCAGCTCGTGGACGAACAAAAGCGCAAGCGCGACCGCGACCGCGAACTGCAAGGATAAGCGGCAGGCGTGGCGGTTCACGCTACGCGCATTTTTCAATAGTAAATAGACAAGAACTTTAAGGCATAACCAATAGACATGAAGATATTATTCGTTTCTGATATTCACGGTTGTCTGCCAACGCTGCAGCAAGTGCTCAGCTTTTACGACCGCGAACACTATGACATGCTCTGCATTTTGGGCGACATACTCAACTACGGACCGCGCAACCGCATTCCCGAAGGCATCGACCCGAAAGGCATCGTCGAACTGCTTAACGCTCGCAAGCATAACATCGTAGCCGTGCGCGGCAATTGCGACGCAGAGGTAGACCAGATGCTGCTCCAGTTCCCGATAATGGCAGACTACGCCCTTGTCGTAGACGGCACACAGCGCTTCTTCCTCACACACGGACACGTATACAACGAGCAGAACCGCCCAACGCTGAAGCACGACATATTCATCTACGGACACACCCATCTCTGGAAGCTCGAAGAGACGGAGCAGGGCGACGTGGTGTGCAATCTCGGCTCTATCACCTTCCCCAAAGGCGGCAACGAACCCACTTTCGCCACCTACGACGACGGCGTGATGCGCGTGCGCAGAATGGACGGAACCGTGCTGCGGGAGCTTGTTAAAAAAACAAATTTTTGACCTTTATATTCTCTATTTACATTATTAATGTGTAATTTTGCACTTCCGTGGAGTGCAGCGAATATAAAGACTACAAGCTGAAGCTGCAAAAGCTATAAGCTGAAACGGCAATACGCACTCCGTCAAACCGAATATAATAAGTAAAAACAATAAATACAAAAAACAGAAAAATGAACATTTCATTTGAAAATCCCGACAAAGTGAATGGTCTGTTGACTATCACAGTCGAAGAGTCAGATTTCCAGGACTCTGTCGAGAAGACACTTAAGGACTACCGTAAGAAGGCTAACATCCCTGGCTTCCGCCCGGGTCAGGCTCCTATGGGTCTCATCAAGCGCCAGTTCGGTGCATCTGTACGCTACGACGCTGTTAACAAGTTCGTAGGCGAGCAGCTCTACAAATACATCAAGGACAACAATATCCAGATGCTCGGCGAGCCTCTGCCTTCTGACAAGCAGGAGACTCCGGCTGACATCGAGAAACCGGCTCCTTACACATTCGTATTCGACATCGCTGTTGCTCCGGAGTTCACAATCAACCTCGACGGTCGCAACAAGATCGACTACTACACAATCAAGGCTGACGAGAAGCTCATCAACGAGCAGGTAGACATGTACGCAAGTCGTGCAGGTAGCTACTCAAAGGTTGAGGAGTACGACGGTGAGAAGAATGATATGCTCAAGGGCGACCTGCGCGAGCTCGACGCTGAGGGCAACACAAAGGAAGGCGGCATCACCGTTGAGGCTGCTGTGCTCATGCCTTCATACATCAAGGTTGACGAGCAGAAGAACCTCTTCAAGGGTGCTAAGCTCGGCGACATCATCACATTCAACCCGCGCAAGGCTTATCCGGAAGGCGAAGCAGAGATCTCTGCTCTCCTCAAGATCGACCGCGAGGTAGCTAAGGAGCTCGAGTCAGACTTCAGCTATCAGATCACAGAGATCAGCCGCTACAACAAGGCTGAGATCAACCAGGACCTCTTCGACCAGGTATTCGGCAAGGACGAGGTTAAGAGCGAGGAAGAGTTCCGCAACAAGATCGCTGAGTCTCTCAAGCCGCAGCTCGAGACCAACTCTAACTTCAAGTTCCTCCTCGACGTTCGCGAGTACTGCGAGAAGAAGGTAGGCGAGCTTACATGGCCTGACGCTCTCCTCAAGCGCGTTATGCTCCTGAACAACAAGGACAAGGGCGAGGAGTTCGTAGAGAAGAACTACGCTGAGAGCATCAAGCAGCTCGAGTGGCACCTCATCAAGGAGCAGCTCGTTAAGGCCGCTGAGGTGAAGGTTGAGGACGCTGACATCCGCGAGGCTGCTAAGGAGATGGCTCGCATGCAGTTCGCTCAGTACGGCATGACAAGCATTCCTGAGGAGTACATCGAGAACTACGCTAACGAGCTTCTCAAGAAGCGCGAGGCTGTAGACAACTTCGTAGAGCGTGCTATCGACGTGAAGCTTGCTGCTGCACTCAAGAACACCGTTACTCTCAACGAGAAGGAAATCACTCTCGACGAGTTCAACGAAATGATGAAGTAATAAGTCTATTTGATAGATATAAAAAATCCCTTGCAGAGCAATCTGCAAGGGATTTTTTTTTAATTAGTAATTAGTAATTATTAATTGGCTGGTAGATGGCTGGTAGATGGGACCTATCTATCAGCTATCTATCAGCCTTTAACTCTCTACTCAACAACGCGTTACACGCCTGCTGGCAGATATGGTACATTTTTTCGCGTTGATAGAGTTTTTACATATCCTCTTCTCAACTAAAGACTCTCTTTACTCGTTCTCCGGAGCCTTGTCGATAAGGTCCATAAACTGGTCGAGCTTCGGAGTGATGATAATCTGAGTGCGGCGGTTGCGCTGCTTGCCTACCTCGGTAGAGTTGGTTGTAACGGGGTTGTACTCGCCGCGTCCGCCAGCTGTGAGGCGCTTCGGGTCTACGCCGTACTTGTTCTGCAGAGCCTGCACCACGCTCGATGCACGCAAGCAAGAGAGATCCCAGTTGTTGCGGATGTTCTTCATCGTAGCCGCACTTGAGTTCACCGGCACATTGTCGGTGTTACCCTCGATGAGCACCTCGTAGTCCTTGTAGTCGGTGATGATCTTCGCAATCTTGCTCAGAGTCTCCGCAGCGCGGTCGTTGATTTCGTACGAACCGCTCTTGTAGAGCATGTTGTCGGCAAGCGAGATGTACACGACACCCTTGAGCACCTGCACGTCTACCTCCTTCATCTCCTCCTTAGAGAGCGAGCGTGTGAGGTTGTTGGTGAGCACCATGTTGAGCGAGTCTGACTTCGACTTCACCTCAACCAAGTGGCGGATGTACTGGTTCGACTCGTTGATCTGGTCAACAAGCTTAGAGATATTCACGTTGTTGTCGCCAGCGTTGGTCAAACTCTTGTCGAGCGAAGCCTGCAGCGCAGCATAGTCCTGCTTCTGCTGCTTGAGAAGTTCCTTTGAAGCGTTGAGCTGTTCCTCGAGAGCTGCCACGCGAGCCTTCGATGCAGCGAGGTCTTCCTTAGCTGTCTGATAGTTGCCGGTGAGTTCTCTGTTTTCGTTCTGGCAGTTTACAAGATCCTTCTTTGATGCGCAGCTTGAGAAAGCGAGCAAGCCTGCGAACATCGCGATTGTCAATACGTTTCTTTTCTTCATATTCTAAATGTTTTTATTGTTTTCAAAGTAGCATTTCGGTGCAAAGTTAGCATTTAAACTTCATATCTACTACATATAAGATGTTTATATAACTAAAATGTAAAGTCGGTTTAATGTAATTTAACTGTATATGATTGTCGTAGCATAGTGTAAAATGCTATTTTTTTGTTCTTTTTATAGGGTTATTTCATTTAAAATGCTTTATTTTGCAAATAGTATTGTTTGTAAGCAATAATTTTATTCTAAGACTAATCAAAACTAAAAACAAAACATACGAATGAAGAACTTGAAGTATATGGCTGTGGCGGCATTGCTGGCGTGCGGAGCGCTCAATGCCTCAGCGAAAGACAACGTAGAGTACGTAGACCCGTTCATCGGAACGACTAACTTCAGCATCTGCAACCCGGGCGCTATCCGTCCGCACGGACTGATGTCGGTGGTGCCGTTCAACGTGATGGGATCTGACCTCAACGTGCAGGACAAGGACAAGCGCTGGTGGTCGGCGTGCTATGAGTACAACAACAAATACTTCACTGGTTTTGCGCACGTCACGCTCAGCGGTGTGGGCTGCCCCGAGATGGGCACTCTGCTCACCATGCCTACATCGGGCGAGCTTTGCGTCGACTACCGCAGCTACGGCTCCGAATACAAGAACGAGACGGCGCGTCCGGGCTATTACAGCACCGAGCTCACCAAGTACGGCATCAAGTGCGAGGTGGCGTCTACGATGCGCTCGTCTATTGAGCGCTACACCTTCCCGAAGGGCAAGGGCAACCTGCTTTTCAACCTTGGCAACGGACTCACCAACGAGATTGGCGCTTCGCTGCGCCGCGTCAGCGACACCGAGTTCGAGGGCACACGCCTTTTAGGCACGTTCTGCTACAACCCGCAGGCGGTGTTCCCGATGTACTTCGTCGTTCGCGTGAGCAAGAAGCCCGCTGCTTACGGCATGTGGAAGAAGCAGCCAGCTTTCGGCAACGCTCAGGCTCAGTGGGACTCCGACCAGGGCAAGTACAAGCTCTATCCGGGCTACGGTCGCGACATGGCTGGCAACGATATAGGCTATTATATGTCGTACGATTGTGCCGAGGGCGATCAGGTGGAAGTGCAGGTAGGCGTGTCGTTCGTGTCTATCGACAACGCTCGCGAGAACCTCAACGCCGAACAGAACGGCTTCGAGTTTGAGAAGGTTGTGAAAGAGGGTCACGACGAGTGGGCTCGCACCCTCGACCGCATCACCGTAGAGGGCGGCACCGAGGACCAGCGCCGTGTGTTCTACACCGCTCTTTACCACACACAGATTCACCCGACCGTGCTGCAGGACGTCAACGGCGAGTATCCGAAGATGGAAAGCAACGAGAACGGCAAGACCGCAGGCAACCGCTACACAGTATTTTCGCTGTGGGACACATACCGCAACCTCTCGCAGCTCGAGACATTGCTCTATCCCGACAAGCAGGTGGACATGATCAACTCGATGATTGACATGTACCGCGAGTGGGGTTGGATGCCGAAGTGGGAGTTGTTCTCTCGCGAGACATGGACAATGGAGGGCGACCCTGCCATCCCGTACATCGCCGACGCTTACATGCGCGGTCTGCGCGGCTTCGACATCAACGAGGCTTACAAGGCGTTCCGCACATCGGCTACTACCGAGGGCAAGAACAACCGCATGCGCCCCGATATCGACCCGTACATAGAGCGTGGCTATGTGCCGATGGGCTACTATGCTGCCGATATGTCGGGCGACAACTCTGTGTCTCACGCATTGGAGTATTACCTCGCCGACAACGCACTCTCTATACTTGCTGGCGAACTCGGACACAAGACTGACGCCAAGCTGTTCCGCCAGCGTGCGCTCGGCTACAAGCACTACTACTCTAAGGAGAGCGGCACGCTGCGCCCGATAACGATGGACGGCAAGTTCCTCTCGCCGTTCAACCCTGAGGACGGCTACGACTTCACCAATGCGCCGGGCTTCCACGAGGGCTCTGCATGGAACTACACGTTCTACGCTCCGCACGACGTGCTGGGCATGGCTAAGCTCATGGGCGGACAGCGCAAGTTCTGCGACAAGCTGCAGATGGTGTTCGACAAGGGACTCTACGACCCCGCCAACGAGCCTGACATCGCCTATCCGTACCTCTTCTCCTACTTCAAGGGCGACGAGTGGCGCACGCAGAAGACCGTCAGCGAACTGCTCACCAAGTATTACACAGCGCGTCCGGACGGCATCCCCGGCAACGACGACACCGGCACGATGTCGGCATGGGCTATCTTCTCGATGATGGGTCTCTATCCCGACAACCCTGGCGATCCTTCGTACACGCTCACCACTCCAGTGTTCGACAAGGTGACGCTGCATCTCGATCCGAAGTTCTACCCGCAGGGCGACATCACCATTGAGACCGACCGCACATCTCCGTCGCAGCTCTACATCAAGAGCATGACGCTCGGCGGCAAGAAGCTCAACGGCTACCGCATCTCGCACAAGCAGCTCGTGGAAGGAAAGACGCTGCGCATGAGTCTGAAGTAATAGCACCTCAGAAAGGAACGCATAACAGCAATAAAACTTAATAGGGCGTGTTTGAAGTAGCAAAACTTCCAGCACGCCCTTTTGCTGTTCAATAGCGGTTGTTTAATTCCCTGCAATTATTTTCGTTGTCTGTCCACCTGTTTTTAATATGTATATACCATTGGTAGGTAATATTATGTTGGCGGCTCCTCTTTCTACGACCAACTCTTTGACAAGTTTGCCATCTGCTGAAAACAGTTCCACTCTTTCCGGCTTACCTATATTTGTTACAGTAACGTTCTTTCCGCTTACAGATGTTTTCAATCCGCCAGTAGCCACGTTCTCAACACTTGTTGTATTGTTAGAATAAATCACTTCGCCATTGTAAGATACTTCCATCAACATTCTTCCAATTCCGTCTATTCCACAACCATTGTTCCATAGCAGACCGAAGTCTGACGACAGCCCTTTGTACCAGACAAAAGTTCCACAGTCGATACCTTCCAAACTTTCTTGCACGAGCATTTTGTCGAATCCACTGTTTTCGTCTTTCTGTACGTCCAGACATGTGATGTGCGATTCTTTCAAATTGGGATAGTTATCGATGTTCCATGCGCTGTATACCTCGCAGCTTTCACCTACTTTTAGTCCGAAATCGTACATCAGATACCATGTGTCTTTTGCTGCGTTAGCTGGCTTAAAGTACACTTTATCGCCATCGGTACGTATGTAGGCATATAATTGAGGCTCAGGATTGGCTTCTTCATAATAGAATAGTTTCAAGGCTTGGTGCCCGTCAACTGTTTCCGTACCATTTAACTTGGCATACGTGTTGTAGTATACTGTATTGTCTGCCGATTGAGTTCCACACAATCTCGTTTTCCATGTCGTACCGTCTTTGAAATATGTTTGGGCGGTAGCAAGCATTGGCATTATTGTAAATGCAATCAGTAAAAAAATGTTACGCATAAGCATTTGCTTTAAATTATTATGTTGAAAAATTCTCATTTGTTAGTTCTCTTTATAGCAAAATAAGAGGTTGGGGTGAAATTGGAAGATCCTGCTTTGAAAACTTCACCTGAGTAATATCCATTACAATTGCCGCCCCATCCCCAATCACAATGTATATATGCTGTACCGTCAAAAATATCTTCTTTTGTTAAAATATTTGTGTCAGAGTTTGTTCCTGGATAAGTCAAATTTTTAGAACTGCTGTAGATGCCGTTTTTTGTGCAGAAGTGACAACCATCGCTAATCCATGCATGACCCTCTTTTTTATTGTAATCTCTTCCTCTAACATAAACAATGCAATTATTTTTTAGGCAACAAACAATTTCATTAATGTTAAAACTCGCAAATCCGCTCTCAATTTTACCAGTTATTTTTTCACATAAATTGTATGCATCTATTGAGTAGGCACTACTACCCTTGGGATTATAACTCATGTTTAAATCCTTACCAATAAAATACAAAAGTTTTGCCATCGAATCGGTTGCCTGTTCGTATGTGTAGGTTGGTTGGTCAATGTTGTCCCAATCATTATAGAGTTTACTAATGTCTGCATAGTTTTCATCGGCGTCTTCATCTGGCTCTCGATTTATCGCTTCCATTATAGATTTGAAGTAGAATGTAGAGCCGTGATATGTAAGTTCTGGCGTAGAATAACTAAGTACAAGAGCTGTAGCAACAGCAACACAACCGACGGGACATCCTGGATGTTCTTTAATGACATATTTATCCCAAGGATTTCCTTGGCTCAAGCAAGTCTTTACAGCAGGTTGTACAGTATAGCAACCGTCAAAATCCATATCGTCAACATAATATGTCGCTGAAGAATCTGCATTTCCAATATATGAACCTATGTTATCAATGAAATTATATTTAGCGATTTCATTGTTGAAACTAAAATTTCCTTTATCTGAAAATGCAAGTACTGGATATACTCTTCTGACTGAAGATACTATTACAAATCCGTTATCATTAGGATAATTTATAATATAAGCCAATGTATCAGGAAGAGTCAATCCACATGCTCGTGTCTTAGCGTCGTTTAATACAAACTCAAATTTAGGGTTCGTCGTTGAATGGCCTCGTGTTTTAGAAGCACGCTTAAGCACCTTTTGTGATATTTCTAAAGCTTCATCTTGTGAAATGTTCTGTGTAACAACCGTTGGTTGGTTTTGGTCGCTATTACTGTTTGTAATGGCATCTTCTATATCTGTAGTACATGCCAAAAGCGACAATAGGATTGTAAAACAAAAGGTAAATTTAATTTTTTTCATATGCGCGAAATGTTTAAAGGTTAATAATATGTTTGTTTTCGTTGCAAAAATATAAATAATTAGAGTATAAAACAAGTATTTGTCGATTTTTTTTAAAAACTTGGTGAAATATTGATAGTTGAGGTTTTTGATTTTAGTATACGCTTACTGCGATAGTAAAATAGTAGAGTATTTTTCATAAACATAAATAATAGAAAATTTCATAATATGTTTATTATTGTCGCAATTATAAAATAATAGTATGCAAAATAAGTAGATGTCAGTTTTTTTATCTATATTTGCAGCAAATAGTAGAGATAAAATAGTTATCACGCTTATATTAACACTTAAAAACATAGCATTATGAAAATCCGCCATCTTAAAGTGTCAGCTGTGCTTCTCGCAGCTACGTTATTGACAAGTTCGTGTGTTGGTTCGTTCAGTCTGTTCAACAAGCTTGCTGGTTGGAACAAGGATGCAACCGGCAACAAGTTCCTCAACGAGCTTATCTTTATCCTCATTTCGCCGGCATACGCAGTGTGTACTGTGGCTGACGTACTCGTGCTCAACACCATCGAGTTTTGGACCGGCAGCAATCCGGTTGCTCAGCGCGTAGGCACAACGCAGGAGATTACGGGCAAGGACGGCAAGCTCTACGCCGTGACCACTCTGCGCAACGGCTACAAGATTAAGTCGCCCGATGGTGAGGTCATAAAGTTCAAGTACGACAAGAAGACCAATTCTTGGAGCAAGGAGGAGAAGGGCAAGATTGAAGAACTCTTCCGCATCAACGAGGACGGCACTATCCAGGCGCATCTGCAGGACGGTCGTTCTATCACCGTTACACCCGACGCTGCTGGTCTCTACGAGGTTCGCATGGCTGCAGCCGGCGCTTGCTTCTGGGCGCAGCGATAATAATGTTTTTATTTATTCAGAGTTATTGGAGGTTATCAATAACTCTGAATAGGTAAAATTCTTTATAAGCCTAAAATCCGCAACTATCATCCAATACACGATTAAGGGTAGATTTATGAGTCGT
>ENA-ORTY01000250-ORTY01000250.1-human-gut-metagenome-genome-assembly--contig:-NODE-250-length-73999-cov-76.686655_pt1 | contig 73999 bp, 59 predicted proteins | sample MGYA00241917_ERZ509198 | MGnify/ENA primary metagenome ERZ509198 (study PRJEB26280, sample SAMEA2338857) | human gut metagenome | biome: human gut; feature: human-associated habitat; material: faeces...
AAGTGGGTTGGCTACGTATATCATCATATTCTATCCTCCATGATTAATTAAATATTCTTATGCAAAGATACGCTGAATATTTGTAACTTCCAAATTTTTAGGCAGTTTTTTTGCTTTATTCCGAGAATGCTTCGCTTACTTCTGGCGAGGCTGGATTTTGTACTATGATAGTTGCGAATTGGAAATTACGGGAAAAGTCGTTAAAACACTCTAAAATACGGGATGAATATTTTGTAGTTTGAAATCATTTGTTCTTGTCCTTAATGACATTTGTTCTTATCCTTAATGACATTTGTTCTTATCCTTAATGACATTTGTTCTTATCCTTAATGAAAAGTTATGTTCAGCGATGTTGAACCTATGTTCAGCACTGCTGAACTTAAGTTCAACACTGTTGAGCACTCATTCAACGTCGCTGAACATAACTTTCTATTCATAGCGGAAGTTTTTCCTCTTAGTATATTACCTTCTTTCCCTTATTGGTGATGTAAAGATGTCCCTTGAGAGGGGTGGCAATCTTCCTGCCTTCCAGGTCGAAGTATTCGGTTGGGGTGGAGGTTGCATCCTTGTCAAGAAGGGTGTTCTCGATACCCGTGGCCTTGAAGTCCTTGAGGTAGTCGAAGCTGACGATGCCGGTAGCCTCATCCTTTGCGATGTTGTAGAGTGGGCGGGTTGTCATCGTGCTCCAGTTGAAATTCACTTCAGTCAGACTGTTGATGTCGCTTCCATCCTTTCCGATTCCATAGGCAGGGAATGGGTCGTTTGCGCAGTTCTCCCAGTATTCGTCTATAGTATATTTTTTGTTACCAACATTTGCCTGGTTGATGATCAGACCATCAGCTGGAACGATGGTTACTCTAGGAATACCGATGGTGTTGTTAGGGGTGTCCATGAGGTGTACCTGGTCGATATCGCTGTAATCGATGCGCCATACCAGCAGGCCATAGCCTAGAAGATGCTTGTACCAACCTTCGTTTCTGATGTTCTGGAGGAGGAGAAATTCTCCCTTGGCCCTTTCCTTTAATTCCTTCTTTTTCTTATCACTAAGTTCGGTTGAAGAGTAATTCTCGTTGATGCGGAAATTATCTTCGTTCACATCAGCCTCTATCTTGTAAGCTTTTGATGCTAAGTCGTATGGTTCCAGGGGATATTGTCCTGCCTGTGTTCCATCGAGCGTGATAGGGGTAGCCCATCCCATCAGCATCTTTTGCCATGGTGTATAAGGGGTAGGACAGTAACCATCGTATGTATATTCGCCTGCATCCATCAGATCCCAGAACTCTGGCGACTGGTTGTCGGCATTCTTATACTCGGTATCATAATGATCAGGCAAGCCCATGGTATGAGAGAACTCGTGACAGAAGAGTCCGATGCCATTGATGGAAGGAATTTTTGAATCAGGCGAACCGTTCAACTCGTTATTGATACCAAAACGACAGACTCTGCATCCGTTGAAAATCAGGTACTTCAGTGGTGAAATCTCTTTGCCGTTCTCATCATATTTATAGAAATTATCGGTACCCGACTTAGGCCAGAGATAGTCGTCGGAATTGCCGCTGATACTCTGCGAATAGCCGGCATAGATGATGTAAACCAAATCTACGAACTTGTCGCCATCAGAATCATATTTAGAGAAATCAATCTTGTCGGCAACCTTGTTGCAGGCCTCACAGATCATCTGCTTGAAATTCTTATCTGTACCATTTTGAACATTTTTATCATCTGCTCCATAGTATGCAGATTTCTGACTGACAGTAACTGGACCTACGATGTCGAACTGTGGGGTGAATTGCCCCATGCTGCATTCCTTGAAATACTCCTTTACCGAACCGTAGTTGACATCTTCCTGGTTGAATACCGAAGCATCCTGGCTAGGTACTGCTGTGCCGAAATCGGCATTGAGGTAATTGTTGAAGGTGGCAACGGGGTCGCTGCTCTTGAATTTTACATCCTGGAACTGTACCAGGATAACCAGCGCCTTGGGCGATCCTGTATGAGGAAAATAGGCTGGGCGTATTGAGCCAATGCCGCTTGCTCTAGTCTTGAGGGTATTGATAACTGTAGCTTTTCGGGCATTGAGCGTCTCGGTAGAGATGATTTCGTATTTTCCGTCATCACACTTCTTCAGCGGAGTGCCGTCGAGAAGCGAGTAATACGAAAAATGCTCATCTCCATGGAGTGTTGCTGATACGATGGTACCATCCACCAGTTGTAATTGGGTGATACCTGGTTTCGCCTTGGCTGCAAACACCGTAGTGGCAGTCATCAAAGCGAGCGTTAGGCATAGGATAATCTTTTTCATCATTATTATGGATTAGTTACTGAATCATTATTATGGATTGGTTCTGGATCCCGCTTCAGAAGGGGCAATTATCTGAAATAGTATTGTCCCTTCTTCTGAGTCTGGTTTCCAAACTCGATGGCGTGATGCGGACAATGGTGATAGCAGGTAAAGCAGGTGAGGCAATCCTTATGGTGCAGCCAGACTGGATATTCGCCATATCCGCCCTTGATATCACCTACCGGACATACGTTGGCACAGATGCCGCACTTCACGCAACGGTCTTTCTCTACGTGGAAACGCTTGTCGGTGATGAGTACATTCTCGAAGAAACCACCTACCACCTTGGTAAAGAACCATGGGATAGGACCTTTGACCAATCGGCTGATGCCTTCCTTGCGGTCGAAGATTTCCTCACAGACAACGGCAAGTTCCTGTGCCGCATTCTTCTTCTTCCGGATTTCACGCTCCTTCGGATCCACATCCATGAACGGCAGACCGATGTACGATTCCGGCATGATGAGAGAGTAGGAGGATGAAACCTCCGTAATGCCTAGAGCCTGAAGCGATGGGTTCTGGGAAATCACCTCATTGAGATTCTCTATGGTTAGTCCGATGCTGTCGCCTGCCGTGCAGACGCAATAGGTGAAGGGGCGATTCTTCAGACTGTCATCGGCTTTCGCCTTGTTTTCGGCAGAGGCATCAGATGGTTCTCTCTGAATCTTCATCTTGCAGATAAATTCCCTTACCAGTTTCGGCACACGCCATCCATGTACGGGGAAAACGAATCCGAGCCGTTCATTCTCTTTCAGAATAAACGGCTCGGCTAAGTTATGGCTTGAATCATCTGCCCTCATGTAAGGAGCGATGGAAATCAAGTCTTCACGAGTAGCCGCCGCCAGTTTCGACGCCGCCCACTTGGTATTTCCTGTTCCAGAAAAATAAAATATCATATCAAGCTTACTTCTTCTCGTTCATCACGCCCTCTATATAGATGCGAGACATCTCTACATTGCCATTGGTACGAACGGTGATGCTCTTCTTGAAATGACCAGGGAACATACCCTTGCCATTGTAGGTTACACTGATCTGTCCCTTCTGACCTGGAGCGATTGGCTGTTTGGTATAAGATGGCACGGTGCAACCGCAGCTAGCAATAGCCTGGTTGATGACGAGAGGCTTGTTACCCACATTGGTGAAGGTGAATGTTGCCTTCTGCACAGGAGAGGTCTCTTCAAAAGTACCGAAGTTGTGCACTACCTTTTCAAACTTGATTTCTGCCTGAGCTGAGGCTGTTGCAACCATAGCTACGAGCATCGTCAAAGCCAATATGATTCTTTTCATCTTTATATCCTTTCTTTATTTCTTTATTAAATTTACTTATTGATGTACCTTTTTATATACTGATTATATGCTAATCAGATGCAAAAGTACATATAAAGTTTATTATAGCGCTACTTTTTTACATTATTTTATATAATTCTTAAGAAATTTACCAGTTAAGCTGGTTTTGCATGCGGCAACTTCCTCTGGCGTACCGGCTATCACGAGGTTGCCGCCCTTGTCGCCACCCTCAGGTCCGAGGTCGATGATATGGTCGGCACACTTGATGACATCCAGGTTATGTTCGATAACTACCAAGGAATGACCCCGTTCTATCAGCGCCTGGAAAGCATGGAGCAATCGCTTGATATCATGGAAGTGCAGACCGGTGGTTGGCTCATCGAAGATGAAGAGCGTAGGCGACTGGTCTTCCTTGCCGATAAAGTAGGCGAGCTTCACACGCTGGTTCTCACCGCCGGAGAGGGTGCTGGAGTTCTGACCGAGCTTGATATAGCCCAATCCAACCTCCTGCAAAGGCTTGAGTTTGCTGACGATGATGCGGCAGGCATCGAAATCGCCCACATGGTGCTGGAGTCTTTCGTCGCTGAAGAACTCTATCGCCTCGTTCACGGTCATGTTCAGCACATCATTGATGTTCTTTCCTCCGTAGTGTACCTCCAGGATGTCGTGCTTGAACCGCTTGCCCTTGCATGCCTCGCAGGTAAGGGTGAGGTCAGCCATAAACTGCATCTCGATGGTTACGTATCCTGCTCCCTTGCATTCCTCGCATCTTCCGCCCTCGGTATTGAAGGAGAAGAATTGTGGGGTGAATCCCATCTGCTTGGCGAGTGGCTGGTTGGCAAAGAGGGTGCGGATGGCATCGTATGCCTTCAGATAGGTGGCAGGGTTGCTGCGGGTACTCTTGCCGATAGGGTTCTGATCTACAAACTCCACGTGCTTGATGGCATCCACATCGCCTTCCAGCGAACTGTATTCGCCAGGTGCATCTGCCACCAGGTCTAGATGGCGGCGGAGGGCAGGGTAGAGGATTCCCTTGATGAGGGAACTCTTGCCCGAACCGGATACGCCGGTGATGACGGTGAAGATGTTGAGCGGAATCCTAACATCGATGCCGCGGAGATTGTTCATTCGGGCTCCCTTGATCTCGATGGCCCTGTTCCATGCACGATGACTGGTAGGAACGGCAATCTCCTCCTTGTGGGTGAGATACTGGATGGTATGGCTCTCCGGGAATTTCTCCAGAAGGGCTTTCTGCTGCTCTGGGTCGGTGGATGAGTATTCGGATGACGGACCGGCATATACCAGTCTTCCACCCAGTCTTCCTGCATCCGGACCGATATCGATGAGATAATCGGCAGCACGCATAATCTCTTCGTCATGCTCTACCACAACCACGGTGTTGCCCAGTTGCTGCAGCTCTCTCAGTACCTTGATGAGTCGGTCGGTATCTCGGCTATGGAGTCCGATACTTGGCTCATCGAGGATATACACGCTGCCTACCAGCGAAGAACCGAGGCTGGTGGTCAGGTTGATGCGCTGGCTCTCTCCTCCGGAAAGGGAGTTAGAGAGACGGTTGAGCGTGAGGTAGCCAAGTCCCACATCCAGAAGGAATTGCAGACGATTGGTAATCTCGGTCAAGAGTCGCTTGCCTACTTCCCGCTCATGCTCTGTCAGCTCCAGCTTCTGGAACCATGCGCTGAGATTGGTAATCGACATATCTACCAGTTCGGTGATGCTCTTTCCGCCAATCTTCACATAGTTGGCTTCCTTCTTGAGTCGGGTGCCATGGCAATCCGGACAGATGGTCTTGCCTCGGAATCGGCTCAGCATCACACGGTATTGTATCTTGTACTGGTTCTCTTTCACCATTCTGAAGAATTCGTCGATGCTCACCCGGTCGTGCGGGTCGCGCTTCTTGTCCGAAGGCAATCCATGCCAGAGCCAGTCTTTCTCCTTCTGGGTGAGCTCGTAGTAAGGCTTGAAGATCGGGAAGTTGTATGGCTCCGCACGTCGGATGAATTCCTTGAGCCACATGCCCATCTTCTCTCCACGCCAGCATACCACGCATCCATCGTAGAGGCTCATGGAAGTGTTAGGGATGACGAGCTTCTCGTCGATGCCTATCACGCTTCCGAATCCCTCGCAGGTAGGGCAGGCACCCAGTGGGGAATTGAAGGCAAACATATTGTCGGTTGGTTCCTCGAAGGTGATGCCGTCGGCTTCGAACCGGGTAGAGAAATCGTAGCTGATGTTGCTCGGCAGGAAGAGGAGACGGCAGGCACCGTCGCCCTCATAGAAAGCAGTCTCGGCAGAATCGATGAGGCGGCTGATGTCGTCCTTCTCATTGCTTACCGAAGCACGGTCGATGACGAGGAAGATATCCTCCGGCTTGGCATCGCCCTGGAAATCGTCGATGCGGATGAATTCACCTTTCACCAGAATGCGTGCGTATCCCTCCTGAAGATACATCTCCAGTTGCTTTTCCAGGCTTCTGCCTTCTACGATATGTAGAGGGGCAAGGATTACAAACTTGGTGCCCTTGGAAAACTGTCGGGTGCAGGCAAGCACATCCTCGGTAGTATGGCGCTTCACTTCCTGTCCGCTGATAGGCGAATAGGTCTTGCCGATACGGGCGAAGAGCAGGCGCAGGTATTCGTAGATTTCCGTGCTGGTGCCCACGGTGGAACGTGGGTTTCGGGAAATCACCTTCTGCTCGATGGCGATGGCAGGAGGTAATCCCTTGATGAAATCACATTCCGGTTTGCTCATTCTGCCCAGAAACTGGCGGGCATACGAAGACAGCGACTCCACATACCGGCGCTGTCCCTCGGCATATAAGGTATCGAAAGCCAATGAAGACTTGCCCGACCCGGAGACACCCGTAATGGCAACAAACTTGCCTTGCGGTATCTTTACGTCGATGTTCTTCAGGTTGTTGGCTCTCGCCCCCTTGATTTCTATATATTTCTCTTTCCCCATTTTCTTTTTTTACTTTTTACCCTTATTCATGGTGATAAGGTTCACCTTTTATAATAGTACATGCGCGATAGAGCGCTTCTGTAAAGATGAGGCGTACCATCTGATGCGAGAAGGTCATCTTGGAAAGAGAGATCTTCTCGTTGGCGCGGTCATATACAGCCTGTGAGAAGCCGTAGGGACCGCCGATGACAAACACGAGTCTTCTGGCAGTAGCCTGTTTGCGCTCTATCCATTTGGCAAACTCGATGCTTCGGAACTCCTGTCCGTGCTCATCCATCAGCACCACGGTATCAGAAGGCTGAATCAGTTTCAGAATCAGTTCACCCTCCCGTTCCTTCTGCTGCTGTTCGCTGAGACTCTTGGTGTTCTTGAGTTCAGGAATCGTTGTTATGTTGAAGGGCATATAGTGGGTGATGCGCTCGGCATAATCCTTGATGCCCGCAATAAAATGCTTGTTTACGGTCTTGCCGACCAATATCAGTTCAGTTTTCATTTTTTATAGTATCCTTTCTTTTCCAGCTTCGGGTTCTTAGGGAACCATCCCTTCTCGCAACGTTCTTTCTGTTCGAAGAGTTCCCCGATGCTCCAGAGACAGGAAGCACCCAGCACACCGAGAAGGGCAGAGAAGAGAACATTCGCAACCAGAAAGGCTGCACCCACGCTGATGATACCCGAAACCAGGAACACCCACCAGTAGCGGGTGCCTGTATGATATTCTACCTTGATGACAATAGGATGGAAGAGTCCTATTATTAAAAAGGTGGAAACGGCGATGATGACGCCAGTATAATATAATTCCATAAGCCTCTTTTTTATTACTTTTTTGTTTCAATGTGCAAAAATACAAAAAAAACTCCAATCTTGTTTGGTTTCTCGAATATTTTATATATCTTTGTACGCAAAAAGAGAAATATTGTGCTGTTTTCGGGCACAACCCTCTGGTTGAATATTATTAATAACAAAATAGAATCAAACTATGGCTAATAACGCAGAATTGATTAAGCAGTGTGAAGAAAGAGCACAGCAGTGGCTCACACCTGCTTTTGACGAAGAAACTCGTAACGAAGTAAAGGCAATGCTCGAGGCTGAGGATAAGTCAGCACTCGTAGATGCTTTCTATCAGAACCTGGAGTTCGGTACTGGTGGTTTGCGCGGTATTATGGGCGCAGGTACCAACCGAATGAACAAATATATCGTTGGTATGGCTACACAGGGTTTTGCTAACTACATCCTCAAGGCTTTCCCAGGTGAGGAGAACCTTTCTGTTGTTGTAGGCCATGACTGCCGTAACAACTCTCGTCTCTTCGCAGAGACTGTTGCTGCCATCTTCTCTGCTAATGGTATCAAGGCTTATCTCTTCGAGAGCCTCCGCCCAACACCTGAGATTTCATTCGCTATCCGCGAACTCGGTGCCAAGGCTGGTGTCAACGTTACTGCTTCTCACAACCCTAAGGAGTACAATGGCTACAAGGCTTACTGGAGTGATGGTGCTCAGGTTCTGGCTCCACACGATACTGGTATCATCGAGGAGGTGAACAAGGTTACTATCGACCAGGTGAAGTTTGAGGCTAACTGGGATAAGATTCAGATCATCGGTGGTGAGATGGATTACGACTACATGACAGCCGTTCATTCTGCTATGATTGACCAGGATGTCATCAACCGTCAGAAGGACCTCAATATCGTTTACTCTGCTATGCATGGTACAGGTCGTGTCATCGTACCTCTCTGCTTGCGTTCTTGGGGCTTCCAGAACATCAATGTAGTTCCTGAGCAGATGGTTGTAGATGGCAACTTCCCTACAGTGGTTTCTCCTAACCCGGAGAATGCTGAGGCTATGACTCTCGGTATGAAGCTCGGTACAAAGTTGAACGCTGACCTCGTAGTAGCTACTGACCCTGATGCTGACCGCCTCGCTATCGTTTGCCGCGATGACAAGGGCGAGTGGATGATCATCAACGGTAACCAGACAGCCATGATGTTCTGCTACTATATCATCGAGAACAAGAAGAAGTTGGGTAAGTTGGAGCCAACAGACTTCCTCGTAAAGACCATCGTTACAACAGAGGTGATTGCTGAGATTGCCAAGAAAAACCATGTAGAGTTGCGCGACTGCTACACAGGTTTCAAGTGGATTGCACGCGAGATTGCAATCTCTGAGGGCAAGCAGCAGTATATCGGTGGTGGTGAGGAGAGCTTCGGCTTCTTGCCATACGACAAGGTACGTGATAAGGATGCTCCTGCATCTATCTGCCTGATTTGTGAGATTGCTGCCTGGGCTAAGGATCAGGGCAAGACTCTCTACGATCTCCTGATGCAGATCTATGCAGAGTATGGCTTCAGTAAGGAGTTTACTGTAAACGTTGTTCGCCCAGGTAAGACTGGTGCTGACGAGATCAAGCAGATGATGGCAGACTTCCGTGCTAACCCTCCAAAGGAGTTGGGTGGCAGCAAGATTGTTACCTGGAAGGACTACCAGAGCTTGGAGGCTAAGCATGCTGACGGCAGTGTAGAGAAGCTCGATATGCCTACAACAAGCAATGTACTCCAGTGGTTCTGCGATGACAATACCAAGGTAAGCGTTCGCCCTTCTGGTACAGAGCCTAAGATCAAGTTCTATATTGAGGTAAAGGATCCTTCATTCAAGTGCGCTGGCTGCTACAACCGCTGCACAGCTGCTGCAATGGATAAGATCGAGGCTATCAAGAAGAGCTTGAACCTGGATTAATAAAAGCAATTGAACTTTATATGAATGTGTGGGGGAGAAATCTTCGCCTGCACATTCCTCTGAAAGATATTTTTTGATGCATTATTTAGCTCCAACATTAAATAATGCAATTTCTCGGCGAGAAGTCATCCTGACTTCTCGCCATTTTGAATTTGATAGGTATATGGATAATAAGAGAAAGATCATAGCCCTTTTGATGGGACTTTCGCTAGGAGGTCAGTCTGTCTATGCCCAAGGGTATAGTTGTGGCAACGTGTCTCTGTTTTGCTCGCCCGATACACTCAGGGGTGCCCAGATAGGTGTCTTTTCCAGTGTGGTTCGCCAGCAGATGCGTGGTGTGAGCCTGGCTGGTATCATCAATTCGGTGGGCGATGATATGCGCGGTGTGCAGATTTCGGGTGTTTCCAATGTGGTGAAGGGTGGCAATGGCGTGCAGTTGTCTTTATTTAATAATGTATCCAGTTCTCCGTTCCGCGGCGTGCAGCTGAGTGGCCTTTCCAATATTTCCATGGGTATGAAGAGAGGCTTGCAGATTGCTGCAGCCAATGTCAGCTCTTCCTATATGCGTGGTATGCAGTTGGGCGGCTACAATTATGCTGATACCCTGAATGGTTCTCAGATTGGTTTGTTTAATGTGTGCCTTAACCATCCTCGTGGAGTGCAGATTGGTGTCATCAACTATAGCCGGGATACCGTAGCCCATAAAATAGGACTGGTGAATGTGAATCCAAAGACGCGTATCGACTATATGTTTTATGGCGGTTCTGCTACCAAAGCCAATCTTGCCATCAGATTCCGCAACCGGAGTACGTATAATATCCTGGGTATCGGAACCCATTATTTCGGATTGGATGAGAAGTTTTCGGGTGCCTTGTTCTATCGCATCGGTCAGTATTTCCAGTTATCGCCTAAGTTCTCCCTGAGTGGTGATCTGGGTTTCTATCACGTTGAATCATTCCAGGAACATTCGCAGGATAAGCCTGAACGGCTCTATTCGCTGCAGACTCGCATCAATGCCGATTATCAGTTGGGCAGATATACCAGTGCCTTTGCCTCTGTGGGTTATGGTGATACCCATTATTATCATGGTGGCAGGTATCGCCGTCGTGCCATTGTGGAAGCAGGTTTGGCTGTGCGCCTCCAGCGCACTTCATCTTTTGGGAATGTGTCTGCCAGAAAGGAGAATGAATATGATATGGAGGCATGGAAGGAAGGAACCATTTTTGCCTTCGATGATCCGGAGCGACAGAAGAAGCATCCTTGGAAGGCTGCCTTGGAAGCTTTTGCCATCAATGTGGGTGTGCAATGCTTCGACCAGTTTGTGATGAACGAGGAGTTTGCCAAGATTTCCTTCCATAGCATCAAGCACAATATTGAAACGGGATTTGTTTGGGATAACGACCAGTTCTCTACCAATCTGTTTGCCCATCCATACCATGGCGGACTCTATTTCAATGCTGCAAGAAGTCATGGCATGAATTTCTGGGAATCGGTGCCATACTCTTTCTGTGGAAGCTTGATGTGGGAGACTACCTGCGAGATAGAACCGCCTGCCATCAACGATCTGATGGCTACTACTTTTGGTGGTATTGCCATCGGAGAGGTGACGCATCGTGTGAGCAATCTGGTATTTGATGACCGCCTGTCTGGTTTCCCTCGTTTCATGCGTGAGTTTCTGGGAACCCTCATCTGTCCGATCAAGGGGTTGAATCGAATCTTGAGTGGCGATGCCTGGCGGGTGAGAGGCAGATATTATAAATATCACGATTACCAGCGCAGTCCTGTCAGTTTCTTTGCATCGGCAGGTTACAGATACCTCGCAGACAACAATACGCTGTTCCGTGGTGAGGGCAATCCATACGTCCGTTTCAATCTGGTTTATGGCGATCCGTTTGATGGCGAAACCACCAAGCCATACGACTACTTCACATTGGATGCCACTTTCGGCCTGAGCAGCAACCAGCCTCTGATTACCGGTCTGCATCTTCTGGGAAGATTGTGGAGTGTACCGGTGGAGGTGAGCAAGGGCACGGAGATGGAGTTCGGTATCTTCCAGCACTTCAACTATTACGATTCGCAGCCGGTGAAGGATGGTACCAGTCTGGTGCCTTACCGCATATCCGAGGCAGCCTCTTTCGGTCCTGGCATCATCTACCGCTTCCCTCAGGTGGGCAATCTCACCAGGTTTGAGCAGCGTGTCTTCCTGGATGGTATCCTGCTGGGTGGAAGCCTTACCGATTATTATAATGTGATAGACCGCGACTACAACATGGGTAGCGGTTATAGCGTGAAGGCTATCAGTTTCATGGAGTTCGGCAAGGTAGCTACCTTCCAGATAGGTGCCGACTATTATCGCATCTTCACCTGGAAGGGATATGAGGGAAAGGATCTGGCAACGACCGATCCGCTCTATCTCAATGCTCAGGGCGATAAGGGAAATGCATCTCTGCTGGTGCTGAATGCCCGCTTCGGTCTGGCGCTGTCCAATCGGCTGAACCTGGACTTCAACGTGTCCAACTATTGGCGTGATACCCATTACTCATATCATGACGATGTAACGTCTAAAACCTTTGATATGAGTCTGGGGTTGCAATACAAGTTCTAAGGGACAGTTGTCTTATTAGTAGAAATTTAGCAGAAATTAAGGGTGCAAAGGGAAAGGATATACATAAAATTGTAGAAAAAACGCAAAAAGTTTTGCATATTTTCTGGATTTATATTACCTTTGCACCCATATTTCAAACATAAAACATAGAATTATACTCTTATGGGAGGCATTTTCGGAACTATTTCCAAGAAAAGCTGTGTCGCAGATCTTTTCTACGGCACCGACTACAACTCACATCTCGGTACACGCCGAGGCGGTTTGGCAACCTACAGTAGTGAGAAGGGCTTCGTGCGCTCTATCCACAACTTAGAAAGTTCTTATTTTAGAACGAAGTTTGAACCTACACTCGACAAATTCGAGGGTGCGACATCGGGTATCGGTGTGATTAGTGATACTGATGCGCAGCCATTGATTATGAATTCTCATCTTGGTCGCTTTGCCATTTGTACAGTAGCCAAGATATTAAATAAGGATGAACTTACTCAGTACCTGTTGGATAAGAACATGCACTTTGCAGAGATGTCTTCAGGAAGTACCAACCCAACCGAGTTGGTGGCTCTTCTCATCATCCAGGGCAAGAATTTCCGCGAGGGAATCGAGAACGTATTCCATCACATCAAGGGTTCCTGCACCATGATGATCCTTACAGAGGATGGCATCATCTGTGCCCGCGACAGTTGGGGACGTACACCTATTATTATAGGTAAGAAGGAGGGTGCTTATGCAGCTTCCAGTGAGACTACCTCATTCCCTAACCTCGACTTCGAGACAGCATATGAGCTAGGCCCTGGAGAAATCATGAAGATTACTGCTGAGAGTATGGAGCAGATCCGTCCTGCCAACAAGAAGATGCAGGTTTGTTCTTTTCTCTGGGTATATTATGGATTCCCAACATCAACCTACGAGGGCAAGAATGTAGAGGAAGCTCGTTTTACCAATGGATTCAATCTTGCCAAGACTGATGATGTAGAGGTAGATTGTTGCAGCGGTATTCCTGATTCTGGTACAGGTATGGCAATGGGATATGCTGCCGGTAAGGGTGTGCCTTATCAGCGTTGTATTGCCAAATATACTCCTACCTGGCCTCGAAGCTTTACTCCTAGCAACCAGAGCATGCGCTCTTTGGTAGCCAAGATGAAGCTGATTCCTAACAAGGCTATGTTGAAGGGTAAGCGTGTGTTGTTCTGCGATGACAGTATCGTGCGTGGTACCCAGCTCCGCGACAATGTGAAGAATCTCTTCGATCAGGCAGGTCTGAAGGAGTGCCACATGCGTATCGCTTGTCCTCCATTGGTCTATGGCTGTCCTTTCATCAACTTTACTTCTTCCAAGAGTGATATGGAGTTGATTACCCGCAGAATCATCGAGAAGTTTGAGGGCGATGCCAACAAGAATCTGGAGAAGTATGCTACCACAGGTTCTCCTGAATATCAGAGAATGGTGGATGAGATTGCCAACCAGCTTGGATTGACCACACTGAAGTTCAATACCATCGAGCAGCTCGTGGAAGCTATCGGCTTGCCTAAGTGCCAGGTATGTACTCACTGCTTTGATGGCAGTAGTGCTTATACCTTGAATGAATTCGCAGACGAAGATTAAAATATAAAATCCCGGTTTCCTGAACTTTGCATCAGATAAGCAAAGTCTTGGAAATCGGGATTCTTTTATCTCCTGCTAGCAAAGAATGGTTATTTCTTCTTCAGCAAGGGTGCCAGGAATTTGTAGGTATAGCCTATCTTGCTCTTTGCCATCTCTTCCGGTGTGCCGGCAAAGAGAAGCTGACCTCCACCTCGTCCACCTTCGGGACCCATATCAATGAGCCAGTCGGCTAGCTTGATGACATCCAGATTGTGCTCGATGATAATTACCGTATTGCCTCTATCTACCAGTTTCTGAAGCACATCCATCAGAATGCGGATGTCTTCAAAATGAAGACCGGTGGTAGGCTCATCCAGGATGTAGAGCGTCTTGCCGGTATCACGTTTGGATAGTTCGGTAGCAAGTTTCACTCGCTGACTTTCTCCGCCCGAGAGGGTAGTGGAGCTCTGTCCCAACTTGATGTAACCCAATCCTACACTCTGTAATGCCTTGATCTTATTGAGAATCTGAGGCACGTTCTCGAAGAACTCTACAGCCTGGTTGATGGTCATGTCCAGTACATCGGCGATGCTCTTTCCCTTGTATCTTACCTCCAGCGTTTCTCGGTTGTAGCGCTTGCCGTGGCATACTTCACAAGGTACATAGACATCTGGCAGGAAGTTCATCTCGATGGTCTTGTATCCATTTCCGCCACACGCTTCGCATCTGCCACCCTTCACGTTGAAGGAGAATCTACCAGGTTTGTAACCACGGATCTTGGCTTCTGGAAGACCCACAAACAGCGAGCGGATATCGCTGAACACACCTGTGTAGGTGGCTGGATTACTGCGAGGTGTTCTGCCGATTGGACTTTGATCTACATTCACTACCTTGTCGATATTCTCAATGCCTTCGATGCTGTCGTATGGCATCGGCTTCTTCAGGGAACGGTAGAAGTGCTGGGAGAGGATAGGCTGCAGGGTTTCATTGATCAGGGTAGATTTACCCGAACCGCTGACTCCCGTTACTACGATGAGCTTGCCGAGCGGAAACTCTACATCTACTCCCTTCAGGTTGTTGCCCCAGGCTCCACGGATGGTGATGCTCTTGCCGTTTCCTTCGCGGCGATGCTCAGGAATCTCTATTGCCATCTTGCCATTCAGATACTGGGCAGTGATGGTGTCGGTCTTCAGCATCTCTTTCGGAGTACCCTGGAAAACCACTTCGCCTCCCTTTCTGCCTGCCTTCGGACCGATATCTACAATCCAGTCGGCAGCTCGCATCATATCCTCATCATGTTCTACTACGATGACGGTATTGCCCAGGTCGCGCAATTCCTTCAGGCTGTTGATGAGTCGCTCGTTGTCTCGCTGGTGCAGACCGATACTTGGCTCATCGAGGATGTAGAGCACATTGACGAGCTGGCTGCCAATCTGGGTAGCAAGACGGATGCGCTGGCTTTCACCACCAGAAAGTGACGCCGACTGGCGATTGAGTGAGAGATAGTTCAGGCCCACATCGAGGAGGAAGTTGACACGTGAGCGCAACTCCTTGATGATCTCGTGAGCCACCTTTGCCTTTATGGAAGGGAGGTGAGCTTCCACCTGTTCGAGCCAGTCGCGCAGTTCGTCGATGTCGAGGTTGGCAACTTCCGATATATTCTTGTCCCAGATGCGGAAGGCGAGCGATTCCTTCTTGAGTCGCTGTCCATGGCACTCCGGACATTCGATGGTAGATATAAACTGGTCTGCCCATTTCTTTCCTGCAGCACTCTCGTCATTCTCTATCACCTTCTGCAGATAGTCGATGATGCCATCGTATGCGCAGAAGTAATCCGAAGAGGTATGCACCTTCTCTTTACCGATCTTTACGTTTTCCAGTGATCCATAGAGGATTTCCTGCATGGCATCTCCCGGAATCTCTGCGATAGGAGTCTTGAGTTTCAGGTCATATTTCTCGAGCAAAGACTCAATCTGCCAGAAAATCATCTGGTTCTTGTATTTGCCGAGAGGGGCGATTCCACCTTCGTAGATGCTCAGGCTGTCATCCGGAATCACCTTCTTGATATCTATCTGGTTAACCTTTCCCAGACCCTTGCAGTGAGGGCAGGCACCTTCCGGCGAATTGAACGAGAACATATTCGGTGCCGGATCCTGGTAGGCTATACCGGTAACTGGATCCATCAGGCGTTTTGAGAAGTTCTTACCCGTCTTTTCCCCTTTCTCTATCACCATCACCATGCCATCGCCCTGCTTCATGGCGGTAGCTACGCTCTTGCGGATGCGTTCCTCATCGGCTTCCTTCACCACGAGCTTGTCGATGACAACTTCTATGTTGTGCATCTTGTAGCGGTCGAGCTTCATTCCGCTTACCACTTCCTGGATTTCTCCATCCACACGTACATAGAGATAACCTTTGCGGCGCATACTCTCGAAGAGTTCGCGATAATGTCCCTTGCGTTGGCGAATCAGAGGAGCCAGCAGGAAGATGGCCTTTCCGGCATATTCATCGAGAATCATATCGATGACCTGTTCTTCGGTGTATTTCACCATCTCTTCACCGCTGCGGTAGCTGTAGGCTGTACCGGCACGGGCAAAGAGCAGACGGAGATAATCGTAAATCTCGGTAGTGGTACCTACGGTAGAACGAGGGTTCTTGTTGGTGGTCTTCTGCTCGATGCTGATGACCGGACTCAGACCGGTAATCTTATCAACGTCCGGGCGCTCCATATTGCCCAGGAAGTTGCGGGCATAGGCAGAGAACGTCTCGATATAGCGGCGCTGACCCTCGGCAAAGATGGTATCGAAAGCCAACGACGACTTGCCCGAACCCGAAAGTCCGGTTATCACGGTGAGGGAGTCGCGTGGAATCTCAACATCAATATTCTTGAGGTTGTGTACTCTGGCACCCCATACATTTATCTTTTCTTCTGAATTCATATTCTAATTTCCGCTCACTTAATTGTTACTGTATTGTTCTGTTGTATAGCCTCTGAGCAGGTTGACATCTCTTTTTATCTGATAGGTCTTGCCATCTGCTCCTTTTGCCTTGACCAGACAGAAATAGACCCCCTCCTTAACCGGCTTTCCCTTGTATGTTCCATCCCATCCCGTGGCAGGGTCGCTCCACTCAAAGAGTTTCTGTCCCCACCTATTATATATATAGGCATGAAACTCCTTGATGTTCTGGTAACCCTCCTTGGGCTTGTAGATGTCGTTGATGCCATCTCCGTTTGGCGAGAATGCGTTCGGCATCAGAAGGACACTGGTCTTTGTGTCTTCCTCATCTCCGATTTCTTCCTGCGCCATCATTGGAGGGGTAAAAAGTGCCAATAAGGCACCAAGTAATCCTATTTTTTGTCTCATTTTGCAAATTATTTGTGCAAAGATAATAAAAAGCTGAGAGATATTGCGCTAGATGCGAGATTTTTTGTATTTTTGCAGGAGAAAACTTTAAATCATGTCGGTTACGGCAAGATTTTAGGATCATATAAACATTAAAAACAGGAAGATATGAAAAGAAACATAAGATATTTCTTGATGATTGTGGGGCTCATGCTCAGTGTTGGTATCTTTGCTCAGACAACGAAATGGCGAGACATCTATACGGTGAAGAAAAAGGATACTATTTTTGGTATTGCCAGTAAATATGGATTGAGTCTGCCGGAACTGATGGAGGCAAACCCAGAGATGAAGCAGGAGGGTTACATGCTTCAGAAGGGAGCTACCCTCTTTATTCCTTTCGCCAACGACCAGCAGAATCCTAATGCGCCTAAAAAGGCACAGAAGGAGGATAAGAATGCTGTTGCTTCCAGCAAACCGGCTGTAGCTGGAACCGCTGCCGCTCAGCAGAAGGTGGCGGCTAGTGATGCGGTGAAGATTGGCGTGATGTTGCCTTTGCATGATGTGGATGGTGATGGCAAGCGTATGGTGGAGTATTATCGTGGACTCCTGATGGCTTGCAATTATCTGAAAAAGAAGGGCATCTCTACCGATGTCCATGCATGGAACGTGCCGATAGATGCTGATATCCGTGCCACCTTGTTGCAGGAGGGTGCCAATACGTGTGATATCATCTTTGGCCCGCTTTATACCAAGCAGGTGGCTCCGCTTGCCGGCTTCTGCAAGACCTATGGCATCAAGCTCGTGATTCCTTTCTCCATCAGCGGTGACGATGTGGAGCGCAACAAGGAAATCTTCCAGGTATATCAGAGTCCTGAAACATTGAACGAATGCACCATCAAGGCTTTCCTGAACAGATTTACCAATGTGCATCCAATCTTTGTAGATTGCAATGATTCTACTTCTCGTAAGGGAGCTTTCACTTTCGGACTTCGCAAGGAGTTGGAGAAGAGAAACATCAACTATAGTATCACCAATGTGAGCTCAAGCATCGACCAGTTTGCCAAGGCTTTTCTGCCAAGCAAGCAGAATGTGGTAATCCTGAATACGGGCCGTTCGCCACAGTTGACTGCCGTGCTCAACAAATTGGATGAGTTTGACAGCAAGTATCCGGGTGCATCTATCTCTCTCTTCGGCTATACAGAGTGGTTGATGTATGCCAAGTATAATCTGGAGCGATTCTATAAGTACGATACTTATATCCCTTCTACCTTCTATTACAATCCGGTAGCCGAAAGAACGCAGAACCTGGAGAAGGCATACGAGGGATGGTTCCATCAGCCGATGATGATTGCGCAGCCTCGCTTCGCCATCACGGGTTATGATCATGGTATGTTCTTCATCCAGGGTATCAAGAAGAAGGGCAAGGAGTTTACGGGTGAACGCCAGCAGGTGAACTATCAGCCAGTGCAGACTCCATTGCATTTCGTGAAAACGACAAAGGGTGGATACAAGAACAAGAACTTCCAGTTGATTCACTACACCTTCAATCACCAGATTGAATCTGTGAATTACTAGGACCGGTAGTTTTTTATAGTTAATCGTTTATAGTAAGAAAAGAAAGAATGAATAAAGTCAAGATAGGGGTGCTGTTGATGGGACTTCTCCTTTGGGGAGGACTCTCGGCACAGGCTCAGATAGGTGAGCATCGCAACGATTTTTCCATCGGATTCAACGGTGGCTATGTGCTCAGCTCTGTAGGATTCGAACCGGAGGTTCAGCAGAAGCAGCATGGAGGAATGACTGCCGGACTCTCGATGAAATATACTTGCGAGAAGTACTTCAAGACCATCTGTTCCATCTATGCAGAGGTCAACTATGCTAAGGTGGGATGGAAGGAGGATATTCTCGACATCGACAACCAGCCTGTCATCATCACCGAAACCAAGCAGCCGATGGCTTACAGCCGTACCATCAATTATATCCAGGTACCTGTTTTCGCTCACTTGGCTTGGGGTAGGGAAGAGAGAGGCTTGAACATCTTCGTGAATGCCGGTCCGCAGTTCGGACTCTACCTTAACGATTCTCAGACTACCAACTTCGACGTGAAGAATATGCCTAAGACAGATAATGACCGGGTAAGTATGGTAGTGGCACAAGATACGATGGCTGTAGAGAATAAGCTGGATTATGGTATCGCCCTGGGTTTGGGTGCAGAGTACAGCATCCCGAAAGTGGGACATTTTCTGGCTGAGGCTCGCTATTATTATGGATTGGGCAATATCTATGGTTCATCCAAACGAGATTATTTCGGAAAGAGTAACTACGGACAGATCGTGTTCAAGGTATCTTATCTCTTCGATATTTCAAGAACGAAGAATGTGAAGAGAAAGTAACTTCCGACGATGGTTATGGAAAAATAAGTAATAATATAAAATGAGTACAACAGAAAAAATTCAGATGAAATTGAGCGACTCGAAGTCAGCTCGCTGGACCGCCCTCTTCATCGTGAGCGTCACGATGATGTTCGGTTACTTTTTTACAGATGTAATGTCTCCACTGGAGCCTCTCTTGACAGCTGCCAAGGGGGCTGAGAATGGCCTCGGACTCGGATGGAGTTCGGATGAGTACGGCTTCTTCTCAGGAGCCTACGGATACTTCAATGTGTTCCTTCTGCTCCTCTTCTTCGGTGGTCTTATCCTCGATAAGTTTGGTATCCGTTTCACTGGTATCCTCTCAACTGTTTTGATGTTTGGTGGAGCTTTGGTGAAATGGTATGCTGTAGGTCATGAGTTTGGCGGTTCGGTAGTAGTACCATTCTTCGGTACTTACAGTACACAGGTAGTGATAGCTGCACTTGGCTTTGCCATCTATGGCGTGGGCTGCGAGATATGCGGTATCACAGTGAGCAAGGTCATTGTGAAATGGTTTACGGGTCATGAGTTGGCTCTGGCAATGGGAGTGCAGGTGGCTACGGCCCGTTTGGGAACAGCCGCTGCCCTGGGCTTTTCTCTTCCTTTTGCAAAGGCAATGGGCGGTGTGTCTGCTTCTATTGCTTTGGGTGCAGCTTTGCTTTGCGCTGGTGTACTGGTTTATCTGGTTTATTGTGTGATGGACAAGAAGGAGGATGCTTCTGCAGCAGCTGTGGCTACTGAGCCGGAAGAAGGTTTCAAGTTCTCAGACTTGGGTGGTCTGTTCAAGACAACAGGTTTCTGGTATGTGGCATTCCTTTGCCTGATGTTCTATGCAGGTGTATTCCCATTCCTGAAGTTTGCAACCAAGTTGATGATTTTCAAGTATGGTGTCGATGCTAATTTGGCAGGTCTGATTCCTGCGATGTTGCCATTCGGTACTATCTTCCTTACACCGTTCTTTGGTAGCATATACGACAAGTATGGCAAGGGTGCCACGCTGATGATTATCGGCAGTTGCCTCCTGACACTGGTACACGTAGTATTTGCCCTTCCACTCAACTCATGGGTGCTTGCCATCGTGATGATGCTCATCCTTGGCGTAGCTTTTGGTTTGGTACCATCAGCAATGTGGCCTTCTGTACCAAAGATTATCCCAATGAAACTCTTAGGAACTGCATACGCCCTTATCTTCTATATCCAGAATATCGGACTGGCTCTTATTCCAGTATGGATCGGTAAGGTGAATCAGGCTAACACGGGTGCCGATGGTGTCATCGACTATACAGAGACGATGACCATATTTGCAGCCTTTGGTGTGATTGCTATTGTCATCTCCTTCCTCCTCTTGTTGGAAGATAAGAGAAAGGGCTATGGATTACAGCAGCCTAATGTGAAGAAATAATACTAACAGGAGATTTCCCTTCCAAGTTCACAGGGGGAATCTCCATAAACAAAAAGAAAGGAAATAACCATGAACGCTACACCTGAATCATTGATTAAGGAATATGCTGACCCTATTGAGCAGCAGGAAATAGACAAGTTTATCTGTTCTGAAATGAGCAGGCAGATTCACCGATATATCAAGGGTATGTCGGGAACCAAGCAGGCTATGCTCAAGTTTGAGGAAAAGCTGGCGAGCCTCTCTGTCACAGAGAAAGAGAAGGCGATTGCCAAGTATATTGATTTGAATCGCAAGGCTTTGGATGGACTGGATCTGAAGATGATTCTCGTCCGTTCGGTGGCTAACTACTGTGATACCTTCCAGTATATGCTCGACTTTGTGAACGACAAGCGTAAGATGGTGTTCTATTATCATCGCTTGAAGGAGAAGTATATCCGTTACCATGAGGTCTTCGAGGAAAACGGCAAATTTGGTATGAAAGATCATCAGGGCAACGTGATGCTTCAGCCTGTCTATGATTTCCTCCGCACTTGCTATATCTATAATGATGACTTGAGCATCATGCCGGTTATTGCAGAGAAGAATGGCAAGATGGGACTCGTGATGCCTGACGGAAAGGATACCATCGTGGCTGATTTCCTTTATGATGAAATCTGTCTGAGAGATGAGTATCCATATTTCGAGGCGGTGAGAGACGGAGTAAACGGATTGATTGATAAGTTCGGAAACTTCGTTAATAATTAATTGTGAATAAAGCTTTTGCCCTTTCAGGGCGACAGGTTAGCGCCTATGACAACCCAGGGTGTTGCCCTGGGCTAGTAGCTTTTGCCCTTTCAGGGCGTGTGTGTGTAAAAGAGAAAGGGCAATCAGATTGGAATGAACCAACTGATTGCCCTCTTTACTTTCGTTGCTATGAGCAACTTAGTTTTATCTAATTATCTCTCGTCTTCAAACCCTAGTGAAGTTTTCTCTCGTCTTCAAACCCAAGTGAAGAAAAGCAAAAGAATTCTTCGTTCTTCATTCTTCACTTAAATTATCCCAGGTATTTCATCAAGATCTTGATCTTTCCGCTTTCACGGAGCTTGATGATACTCTTCTCGCGAATCTGGCGTACACGCTCACGGGTGAGGTTGAATTCGCTTCCGATTTCTTCCAATCCCTTCTCGTGGCAACCGATGCCATAGCAGTAGCAGAGAATCTTGCGCTCGCGTTCCTTCAATACTGTTGCCAATACGCGCTGGAGCTCGCTCGCCATAGACTCGAAGTCAACACCCTTGTCGGTACGGCTATCATCACCTGAAGCCATCACATCTACCATCGCATTGTCATCGTCATCACTACCGAATGGAGCATCGATACTCATGTGGTGGTTGTCTGCCTTGATGGTCTGGTCAATCTTGCTTTCCTCCATCTTGGTAATCTGTGCCAACTCTGCAACAGAAGGCTTGCGCTGGTTTTCCTGCTCGAACTTGCTGATTTCGGCGCTGATCTTGCTCAATGCACCTACCTGGTTCAAAGGCAGGCGGACGATACGGCTCTGCTCAGCGATAGCCTGGAGGATGCTCTGGCGAATCCACCATACTGCGTATGAGATGAACTTAAAACCACGAGTTTCATCAAATTTCTCTGCAGCCTTTACCAAACCGATGTTTCCCTCGTCGATGAGGTCTGTCAGACCCAAACCCTGATGCTGGTATTGTTTAGCAACAGATACAACGAATCGGAGGTTTGCCTTGACCAGTTTTTCCTTGGCACGCTCACCCTCACGACCGCCTTTGCGAATCTTCTGGGCCAGCTCAATCTCCTCATCAATAGAGACCATAGGTTCTCTACCAATCTCCACCAAGTACTTGTCGAGTGCTTCACTGGAACGATTGGTTATACTCTTGCTAATCTTAAGTTGTCTCATAAATATCCTTTTACCTTTCTTTTTTGTTTTAATCCAATATTTATACTGTCGGAATCCACCTTTACGGTTTCGGGCTGCAAAGGTACAAAAAAAAACGCAATCTTGTTGTAATAGAAATGGAAAACTTTTGCATTATTTGTCTGTTTTTTAGAAATTTAGACGATTTTGAATATAAAAATGGTATTTGATATAACGATTTTTAGGCATTGAGTTTGAAATATGGAATAATTTGTGTATCTTTGCACAGAATTTGCGAGAAAAGAATAACTAAATAATAAAATTATAAAATAACAGAAAATTATGTTTGAAAATCAACCAAAAGGTCTGTGGGCCTTAGCTTTGGCTAACACGGGTGAGCGTTTCGGTTACTATACCATGCTTGCAGTGTTCTTGCTCTATTTGCAGGCTAACTTCGGTTTTGAAACCGGATTGGCAAGTACAATTTACTCTACCTTCCTGATGATGGTTTATTTCCTCCCTATCATCGGCGGTATCGCAGCCGACAAGTTTGGCTTTGGACGTATGGTTACCACGGGTATCTTCATTATGTTCATCGGCTACCTTGTGCTCTCGCTTCCTCTTGGAAAGGACACCGTTGCCATTGCTGCCATGGGCATTTCGCTTATCCTCATCGCTTTGGGTACCGGCTTGTTCAAAGGTAACCTGCAGGTGATGGTAGGTCGTCTCTACGACGAGCCACAGTATGCCAGCAACCGTGATTCCGGTTTCTCTCTCTTCTATATGGCTATCAACATTGGCGCCATGTTCGCTCCTACAGCAGCCATCAAGATTATGAAGTGGGCGCAGGAGAGTCTGAGTGTATCTGTAGAGGATTCATACCATTTTGCATTCGCTGTGGCATGTGCTTCGCTTATCATTAGTATCGCCATCTACTATGCCTTCAGCTTTACATACAAGCACGTGCTTGCTTCTGAGACCAAGGGTAAGGACGACAAGACTCCGGTTAAGGAGACTAATGAGCTTTCCAAGGCTGAGACCAAGGAGCGCATCATCTGCCTCTGTCTCGTATTTGCTGTGGTTATCTTCTTCTGGATGGCTTTCCACCAGAATGGTAATACATTGACACTCTTTGCCCGCGACTATACACTGAAGACTTCTGAGGGTCTGCAGTCAATGGCGTTCGACGTTACTAACCTCGTAGCCTGCATCTTCGTTGTTTACGGTAGCTTCGGTCTGGCACAGAGCAAGACTGGCAAGGGTAAGGGAATCTCGCTCGGCGTTATCGTTGCAGCTATTGCTTTCCTCTTCTACAAGTATAACAACCTTGAAGGTGCCGTAGAAGTTGAGGCTCCTATCTTCCAGCAGTTCAACCCATGTTATGTAGTGGCATTGACACCAGTGAGTGTTGCTCTGTTCTCTTGGCTCAACAAGATTGGCAAGGAGCCAACATCTCCTGAGAAGATTGGTTTGGGTATGCTCGTTGCAGCTCTCGGTTTCGTATGGATGGCTGTAGGTTCTATGGGTCTGGAGCTTCCTTTGGCACAGGGAGATCCTGCTACAGAGGGTACACGTGTAAGTGCAAATCTCCTGATTTCTACCTATCTCATCCTCACCTTCGCAGAGCTTCTGCTTTCTCCAATCGGTATCTCATTCGTATCGAAGGTAGCTCCTCCAAAGTATGCTGGTTTGATGATGGGTCTCTGGTTCGGTGCAACAGCCATCGGTAACCAGTTGGTAATGGTTCCTGGTATCATGTGGGGTCAGAACTTCAACCTCGTAACAATCTGGGGTGTTCTCGCAGGTATCTGCCTCGTTTCAGCCCTCTTCATCTTCTCTATCATCAAGAAGTTGAATCGCGTAAGCTAATACATTCTATCATATACAAAAAAGGCTTGCTTCATTTCCGAAGCAAGCCTTTTTTATATGTTATTTCTTCAACCATTTATCCAGCCAGCCGAAGAAGGTGCGCTGCCAGAGCACGCCATTCTGTGGCTTCAATACCCAGTGGTTCTCATCAGGATAGATGAGAAGCTCGGCTGGAATACCACGCATGCGGGCTGCATTGAAGGCACCCATACCCTGGTTGGCATTGATGCGGTAATCCTTTTCGCCGTGGATGCAGAGAATTGGAGTATCCCACTTATCTACAAACTTGTGAGGACTGTTCTCGTATGTCTTCTTGGCGTTGGCACTCTGATCCTTGTTCCAGTAAGCATCATCATACTCCCAGTTAGAGAACCAAGCCTCCTCGGTATCTGTGTACATGCTCTCAAGGTTGAAAGCACCATCGTGAGCGAGGAATGCCTTGAAACGCTTGTTGTGATGACCTGCAAGATAATAAACAGAGAAACCACCAAAGCTGGCACCTACACAGCCCAGACGATCCTTATCTACGTATGGAAGATTGTTGGCTGCATCGTCGATGGCAGAAAGATAGTCGTTCATGCACTGACCGGTCCAGTCTCCTGAAATCTCCTCGTTCCATGCACTTCCGAAACCTGGAAGACCACGGCGGTTAGGCAATACGATGACGTAACCGTTGGCTGCCATGATCTGAATGTTCCAGCGATAGCTCCAGAACTGGCTGACCGGACTCTGAGGACCGCCCTCGCAGAAGAGAAGGGTAGGGTACTTCTTGTTAGCATCGAAGTTAGCTGGCAACATGATCCATACCAGCATCTGCTTGCCGTCGGTAGTCTTTACCCAGCGCTGCTCGCACTTACCCATGTTCAACTGACTCAGGATGTGGTCGTTCTCACGGGTAATCTGTTCTACCTTGGTGCTCTTGGCATTCTTGCCTGGCGTTACGATGTAGATATCGGTAGGGTGACTCATACTAGCCTTGGTAGCGAGAAGCTTGTTGCCGTTGTTGGCAAGAGCGATGCTTCCGTAGTCTGCCCACTCGTTGGTAATCTGCTTTACTTCGCCCTTGAAGTTAGCCTGATAGAGGTTCAGGGTTCCGTGCCATACACCGATGAAGCTGAGGCTCTTGTTGTCCTTGTTCCATACGAAGCCCTCTACGTTAGAGTCGAACTTCTCTGATACATAGTTCTTCTTGCCGGTAGCGAGTTCGTAAACACAGAGGCGGTTGCGGTCGCTCTCGTATCCGTCGCGAGCCATGCTCTGCCATGCCACGTACTTGCCGTCAGCAGAGAACTGAGGGTTTACGTCGTAACCCGGATTGTTCTTCAGATTCTCAGGAGCATTTACAGCCTGGTTCTTCATGCTCTTGGTAGCATCAATCTTAGGCTCTACATAGCCAGCCTCCTTGCAGAGGTTCTTGGTCTCGCGCGTACCTATATTATATAGGTAGATATCAGAGTCGGTAGAGATAGCATACTGAACGCCTTCTTTCTTGCGGCAGGTATAGGCGATGGTCTTGGAATCCGGACTCCAAGCCAACTGCTCGATGCCACCGAATGGAGCCATAGGACACTCGAAAGGTTCACCCTTCAGGATATCCTCGCCAGCGTTGACGGTGCCATCCTCTGCAACATCAGCCACGAAAGGATGAAGGATACTCTCTACGTAGTGATCCCAGTGGCGATAGTTCATGTCGGTAACGAGACGACCTGTAGCCAGAGGAAGATCAGAAGGATTCTTCTTGATGGTTCCGTGATAAGGCAACTCCTTGATGAGGATTACCTTCTTGCCATCTGGAGAGAAGCGGAATCCCTGGATGCCCAATTCATCGTTGGTGAGCTGTTTTCTGTCAGTACCGTCTGGGTTCATGCTCCAGAGCTGTCCGCCACGGATGAAGGCAATCTTCTGTCCGCCCTGAATCCAGGCAGCATCAGTCTCGCTCTTGGCATCAGTGGTCAATGCCTTCTGGTTTTTGCCATTGGCATCCATGATGAAGAGCATCTGGTGTCCCTTGTTCTCCTTTACACTGTAGTAACCTACCTGGTACACCACCTGCTTGCCGTTAGGCGAAGCTTCAGCGGCACCGATTCTACCCATCGCCCAAAGAGCTTCTGGGGTCATCAGGTGGTTCTCCACCTTGATGTTGTTCTTTTCAATCATAGTCTGTGCATCGGCTGTATTTGTTCCCATGGTGAGAGCAGCTGCAGCCAAAATCATTGCTTTAATCATATTTTTAAGATATTATTAATAATTTGTTGCAATCTTCTAAATATTCCGTGCAAAGTTACAGAAAATTAATGAGATAACAAAATTATTCTTCTTTCTTTACTAAAGTATGCGGTTTTTTTCGTATATTTGCATCTGAAATAATACAGTTTAGCTTTCAATGCTAAATTTTCAGGAATATAAGTAAAGATATAAATATTTAGTAAATGAATACATTGTTTCTTGTGCAGTTTGCTTGCTGCATTATAATGTCGATGTTGGGCTTGATATTGGTTTTGTCTAGGTTTCAGATTCGCTGGACCAACCGTCGTTACGAGGTGTCTCGTTGGCTCCTTGCTTTTTCCATGTTTGTACTTGCTTGGCATTATGTCTTGCAAATGGTTTGTGGTTTCCGTGCTAAAGGCGATGAGATTGGAGCTGTTGTCAATGTTCTCTTCTATTCTCCTGTCTCTTCCTTTATTTCCTATGCCACTTATAACTTAATTTGTTATCGTGGCGGGCGGAAAAAGTTTGCCTTGATGGGATGTGTGAGTTATGCATTGATATTGATTTGTTTCTTTTTCGGATACAATGATACTCCTAGGGGGATGCATATGGGAGAATGGCTTTATGTGATGCTCGTATTATTTGCTGTTACCATCCTATATAGCGTTTATACCACGGTTATCGAGATGCGTTATCATCGAAAGATCATCGAAGAAAACACCACGGAAGACTTGCTTCCTTTTGGTAGATATGCCTATGCCAGTTATGGTGTGGCGAGTATTATGGTTTTGGCGATGGTAGGTGCTATCTGCTATCGTCCGCTTCTTTATTGTGTGGGACCCCTGATGCTTTTTTCCTTGATTTCCTTTACCATCAGTTTCCTGGGATATGGCTATAATATGATTCCTGCGGAGGTGAGACTGGAGCTGGATACAGCCGATGAACCTCTTGAGGTGATGGAAGAGAGTGAGGAAGTGGGATTGGGTTCTGAGAAAATCTCTATCATAGAATCGATGCTTACCAGCTGGTGTGACAAGGGTGGCTACAGAGACAGTACGGTGAATATGCCGATGCTTTCTGTTAAGTTGGGCATTCCTCGCAATGAATTGAGTATGTATTTCGAGAATTGTCTGAAGAGCAGTTTCAGAATCTGGCTCAGCGATATCCGTTTCAAGGAGGCGCAGCGTATGCTGCTGGAAGAATGCAGGTACAGCAATGATACCATTTCTTCAGAATGCGGCTTCTCATCCCACGCTCATCTCTATAAGATTTTCAAGGCTAAGACGGGATTTACACCAGGACAATGGAGAGACTCTGTTCGGAAAAACCGGTTCCCTGATGTGGATGGATTATAAAAACTATCTTGAGGAGTATGACAACAAGCATTTTCATGTCTTGGATGCCTATATGTAGCAGTTCTCTTTTATTTTTTCGGATAAAAGATTTGTTAGTACGATACTTTTTTTGTAATTTTGCACCGCAAAATATATAAAACACAATGAAAATAGGATTTGACAACGAGAAGTATCTGAAGATTCAGTCCGAACATATCAAGGAGAGAATCTCACAGTTTGATGGAAAGCTTTATCTCGAATTGGGAGGTAAGCTTTTCGATGACCATCACGCCAGCCGCGTTTTGCCAGGTTTCCAGCCTGATAGTAAGCTGCGCATGTTTCAGAAGATTAGCGATAGCATCGAGATTGTTATCGTGATCAGTGCTGCCGATATTGAGAAGAACAAGAAGCGTGCCGATCTGGGTATCACTTACGATGAGGATGTGCTTCGCCTGCGTGGTGAATTCCAAAACCGTGGTTTTATGGTGGGTTCTGTTGTTATTACTCATTTTAATGGTCAGCCTGCAGCCATCGCCTTCAAGCAGCGCTTGGAGCGTGAGGGCATCAAGACTTACTGCCATTATCTCATCGAGGGTTATCCTCACGATGTAGATCTCATTGCTTCTGATGAGGGTTTTGGCAAGAATGATTATGTAGAGACTGAGCGTCCGCTGGTGATTGTTACTGCTCCAGGTCCTGGTAGCGGTAAGATGGCTGTCTGCCTGAGCCAGCTTTATAATGAGAACAAGCGTGGTGTGCGTGCAGGCTATGCTAAGTTCGAGACATTCCCTGTATGGAATCTCCCTTTGAAGCATCCGGTGAACATCGCTTACGAGGCAGCTACTGCCGATCTCAATGATGTGAACATGATTGACCCATTCCATCTGGAAGCTTACAATAAGATTGCCATCAATTACAACCGTGACGTAGAGATTTATCCAGTGCTCAATGCCCTGTTCGAGGGTATCTACGGAAGCAATCCTTATAAGTCACCTACCGATATGGGTGTGAATATGGTGGGCTTCTGCATCTCTGATGATGAGGTTTGCTGCGAGGCTTCGAAGAACGAGATTATCCGCCGTTATTATGCGGCTACCAACAAGTTGGCGGCTGGTGCGTGCAATGAGGAGGAGATCAGCAAGATTCAGCTGCTTTTCAAGCAGGCTAAGATTACTACGGATTATCGCAAGGTGACTGTAGCGGCTAAGGATCATAAGAAGGAGACAGGCCATACTTCTGCTGCGATTGAATTGGAGGATGGTACGATTATCTGCGGTCACAGCAGCGAGTTGCTGGGTTGTAGCGCGGCATTGATCTTGAATGTAACCAAGCATCTGGCTGGCATCGACCACGAGTTGAAGTTGATTCCTCAGTCGATGATTGAGCCTATCCAGCATACCAAGATTAATTATCTCGGCGGTCATAATCCTCGTCTTCATACCGATGAGGTTTTGGTAGCCCTCTCTGTTCTCTCAGAGAATGATGATAACTGCAAGAAAGCTTTGGAGCTGTTGCCAAAGCTCCGTGGCTGTCAGGCTCATTGCACCGTGATGCTGAGTGATGTTGATCAGAAGATCTTCAAGAAGCTTGGAGTGAATATCACCTGCGAGCCGGTATTGAAGAAGTAATTTCGGCTTGAATACTGTCAAAGCAGCAAATTCGCTTTCAATAGAATACCCCCGAAAGGGTATAGTTAATCGTAAAGTTTGATTGATTATACCTTTTCGGGGGTAATTTTTATCTTTCCACAGGCATTCCGAGCTTTGTCCAGTTGAGGATTCCCCCTTCCATATCATAGACCTTAAAGCCTTGCTTCTTCATTTTCAGGCATGCACCATGGCTCCGCTTTCCGCTTCTGCAATAAATATAATAGGTGCGGGATTTATCCAGCTGCTTGATGCCGGCATCGAATGCCTCGGGGTTGAGGTAATCCAATTGGTGGGCGCCAGCCAGATGTCCTTCTGCGTATTCTTTGGAAGTGCGGACATCGAGAAGGAAGCTGGTGGTATCCGCCTTTGCCTGGTTGATAAAGGCCTGTGGAGCCAATACGATGATGCCATCCGATGGGGCTGTTTTTGCTGATGAGGCCGATTTGCCTGCCTGTGCTGAGCAGCCCGTAGTTGATAAGCCGATGGCTGCTAAAAGGGATAAGAGTATTTTCTTCATTGTATCTTGTTTTTTTATTCTTTTCTGATGGGAACGGGACCGATTTCCTGGCCGAACAAGAGGAGGACTTGGTTTACTTTGTCGAGTCGCAGTGTTTCCTTTCCCTGTTCCAGTTCTCTTACGAATCTGAGGCCTACGCCCGATTTCGCCGCCAGATCTACCTGGGTCAATCCGAATTGCTTGCGCATTTCCTTGACGTATGATGATAATGTATTGTTATGCGTTTGTGACTGGAGTAACTCCTGTAACATTAGCTAGTGTGTCACGAATAAAACCATTGATGGTTGTTCCTGCTTGCATCGCCATCATTGCAATACGGCTATGAATTTCAGGAGTAATGCGGATATTCAAGTTGCCACTATAAGGTGCACGAGGTGCCTTGCCATTGGCTTTACATAAGGCTAGATAGTCATCTATTGCGCCTTCAAAATCCCTTCGTAGTTCATTGACATCTTGACCTTCGTAGGTAATCATATCCTTGCTCATTCCGAGAACTTTGCCATATAAGCAATTGTCCTCCTCACTATAATCTACGCTACCCGTATAACCTTTATATTTTAATAATCCCATATTATGTTTCTCCTATTTGTTAATATATCCATTAGCTTTTAGAAATGTGAATACTTGTTTCATAATATATCCTTTGATTATGTTTGAAGGATGAGGCTTATGCATGATGTAGCTATTAAAAAAGCGTAACGAATACCTTTACCGGTAATCATTACGCTTTCATTATTATCTATAAAACTTTATTTTCCGAGATTATTCTTTTTCTCGTTCAGTTCTGCCTGCTTACGCTGCATCTCTTCCTGCTGCTGGCGCTGCAACTCCTGGAGGGCCTGCATTCTTGCCATGAGGCCGCTTGCCTTCTTAGGGTTGTTCTTGTTCTCCTGATAGCGCTTCTCCAGGATGGCGAGGAGCTTCTCGTCGTTGGTAGTCTTGCGCAGAGTCCACATGATTGCGGCACTGAAGAACAATGAGATGAAGTAGTAGAAGTTCAAACCTGCTGAGTAGTCATTGAACATGAAGAAGAACATCAATGGCATGAGATACATCATCCACTGCATCATCTTCATCTGCTCTGCCTGCTGACCTACCATCTGGTCACGCTGCTGGCGCATCGTCATCCATGAGTACAACAGGTTGGCTACGCAGAAGAGAATACAGGTCAAACTCAAGTGGTCGCCAATCAACCAGATGTTGGTGTTCCACTCGAAGATTGGGTCGAAGGTGCTCAAGTCGTTCATCCACAAGAACTTCTCACCACGAAGCTGGATGGCATTAGGCACGAAGTTGAACATCGCAACCCAAACCGGCATCTGAATCAGCATTGGCAAGCAACCTGACAGTGGACTAACACCATACTTGGCATATTCTGCCATCATCGCCTGCTGCTTCTGCATCTGATCCTCTGGCTTGTTGAACTGAGCGGTAGCTGCCTCGAGCTTTGGCTTCAGCACACGCATCTTGGCAGAACTCATATAGCTCTTCTTTACCATAGGGTAGGTGATGAGCTTGAGGAGCAATGTGATGAGAATCAATACGATACCCATTGGGAATACATTGCTCAACCAGTCGAACACATAGAGTGTGAAGAAACGGTTGATCCAGCGGATGATAGGCCATCCCAGATAAACGAGTTTCTGGAACTCCAGGTCCTTGCCGAAGGTGCTCTCCTTCTCTGTATTCTTCAGAATCTGGAAGTCGTTAGGACCGAAGTAGAACTCAAACTCAGATGCCTTCTTGCCGGTTGGGTCGAAGGCTGTCTTCATCTTAGCCTGGAACTGCTTCAGGTAGCCCGAACCCTTCTCCTGAGGAATAGAGGTCATGAAGGCATCCTTGTCGAAGTTGTCCTTAGCTACCATAATAGCTGAGAAGAACTGGTTCTTGAAAGATACCCAGTCGATAGTCTCTTCAATTTTCTCGTCGATTTTCTCGCTGCCCTCGTTCAGGTGGTCGGTGCCGCCCTCTGCCTCATGATAGGTGAGGGTGGTGTAGCGGTTCTCGAACATGAAGCCACGCTCCTGCTGGCGCGCCTTGTCGCTCCAGTCGATGCTCATCTTGTTGCAGTTAGGTGAGAACAGACCAGCCATTCCTTCAGCCTGCAGACTCATGTGGAGCATATAGTCGTCGCCGAGGGTATAGGTCATGCTGAGTGTCTTGCCTGGGCCAGCCACTGCAGTCATGGTGACAGACTTGTCGGTCACGTTGGATGGTGTGAAATAGAGATCGCTGGTGATGATGTTGGCCTCCTTCGCCTCGAGCATGAACTTGAGGCTCTGGTCGTTGCCGTCGAAGAGAGTTACGTCCTTCTGGTCGGCAGAACCATCTTTCACCTGGAGGTTGTGACCCACGTATCCCTTGATGACTGCCTTCTCGACAGTACCACCCTTGGTGTTGAGAGTCAGCTCAACCTTCTCATTTTTCAAAACTACTTTCTGAGCCTGACCCTTCAGCGCCGAATAGAAGAGGGCTGTAGAGTCTGCCTCAATTTTAGCCTTAGCATCCGCCTGGCGCTTAACAGCGGCAGTCTTGCTGGCTTTTTCCATCTCGGCGTGCTTCGCCTTGGCGATGGAGTCCTGAACGAATGCCGCTCTCTGCTCTTCGGCTGATGGCTGGTTGTACCAGCTAAAGCCTATCAGCACTACGGCAATCAGGAGGAAACCGATAATGTTGTTCTTATTCATTATTATTTTTATTGTTTTATTTTCTCTGAGAAGACAGCAAATGCTGTGCCATTCTGCTGCCTAAAGCCAGCCTGCGCTATTTCTTGTTAGCGATGGCTGTCTTTACAAAGTCAACAAACAATGGGTGTGGCTTCAATACCGTGCTCTGGTACTCTGGATGATACTGTGTTCCGATGTACCACTTTAAGCCCGGGATTTCAACTACCTCTACCAGGTCGCTTTCCGGATTGCGGCCTACGCACATCATGCCGTGCTTCTCGAATTCCTTCTGGAATTCGTTGTTGAACTCATAGCGATGGCGATGGCGCTCCTGGATATGCTCCTTCTTATAGATGTTGAACGCGCGACTGCCTTGTCTCAGTACGCACTCGTAGGCGCCGAGTCGCATGGTTCCACCCATGTTTGATATGTTTTTCTGCTCCTCCATGATGTCGATGACATTGTGTGGAGTCTTCTCATCCATCTCACGCGAGTTGGCATCCTTGTAGCCCAATACGTTGCGGGCGAACTCGATGACGATCATCTGCATACCCAGGCAGATGCCGAAGGTAGGGATGTCGTGGGTGCGGGTATAGTGGGCAGCGATGATCTTGCCCTCGATGCCGCGCTGGCCGAATCCTGGACAGATGACGATGCCGTCCTGACCCTTCAGCTGTTCAGCCACGTTCTCATCTGTGAGATATTCTGAGTTGATGAATGTAATGTTCACCTTGTGGTCGTTGTAGGTGCCGGCATGCGAGAGGCTCTCGCGGATGCTCTTGTAGGCATCCTGCAGGTCGTATTTTCCTACGAGACCGATGTTCACCGTCTCGGTGGCCTTGTTTCTGCGGTCGAGGAAAGTTTTCCATGGACCCAGCGCAGGCTTCTCGCCGATAGGTTCTCCCATCTTGCGGAGGATGGCGGTGTCAAGGCCCTGGTTCTGCATGTTTACAGGCACCTCGTAGATGCTAGGAAGGTCTTCGCTCTGGATTACGCAGTCGATATCTACGTTACAGAAGCTAGCCACCTTCTTCAGGATTCCCTCATCGAGATGCTTCTCGGTGCGGAGAATCAGAACATCTGGCTGAATACCTACGCTCTGCAGTTCCTTCACGGAGTGCTGGGTAGGCTTTGTCTTCAACTCGCCTGCAGCCTTCAGATAAGGCACATAGGTAAGGTGTACATTGACGGCGTTCTTGCCCAGCTCCCATTTCAGCTGTCGGATAGCTTCCATGTATGGGGCACTCTCGATGTCGCCGATGGTTCCGCCTATCTCGGTAATCACGAAGTCATAGTGATACTTCTTGCCGAGCAGCTTCACGTTGCGCTTGATCTCGTCGGTGATGTGAGGCACCACCTGGATGGTTTTGCCGAGATAGTCGCCGCGACGCTCCTTGTCAATGACTGCCTTGTAGATACGACCTGTGGTGAGAGAATTCGCTTTCGTAGTCTGAATACCGGTGAATCGCTCGTAGTGTCCGAGGTCGAGGTCGGTCTCCATACCATCTACCGTTACGTAGCACTCACCATGCTCGTACGGGTTCAGTGTACCCGGGTCGATGTTGATGTATGGGTCAAACTTTTGGATAGTAATGTTGTAGCCTCTTGCTTGAAGAAGTTTACCGATGGATGAAGATATGATTCCTTTACCCAAAGAAGAAACCACACCACCGGTAACGAAGATGTACTTTGTATCAGCCACGATGTTTATAATTTAAATTAGAATTATTTGGGTGCAAAGTTACTATAAAATTATGAATTAGCCAAAATATTTGTAAAGAATGGCGTTGAATTTAGAATTATTTTGTTACCTTTGTGCCCAAATTAGTATATGAAGGAATGAAAATAAGATTTGGATTACTCATTTTAGCTTTGGTTGCGGGTGCTGTGACGGCAGATGCCCAACGTTCCCGCAGGCATAATGTGGTGGTGAAAACTCCATCGATAGTGGAAAGTTATGTGGACTCGCTGGCTCACATCAGGGAGCGTATTGACTCTACCGAGATGTCTTCGGATGATTCCCGATATGCCATGCTCTTCACTCCACTCACGTATTATCGCTCACCTGCCAATCATTTCCTGCGCCTCCGTCCTGATGGAGGGGTAGGCGATTCGCTTGGCGTGATGCTCGATAAGACCTTGATGGATGTTTATCTCAGCCGACCAGACCTGGTGAAGACTACGCAGCGACACCTGGAAGAGGTGGGCGCTCCGATTGTGGCGGATTCTAAAGCCAGAAAGCCGAAGCGCGACATCATAGAAGAGGTGGCACCTAAGGTCTTCGAACCGGAAACTGCGCCATCGGATATCGTGATCTTCAAGCCTAACTTCTGGACTTTCGGAGGTGATTACTATCTGCAGTTCCTGCAAAACTATGTGTCTGACAACTGGTATAAGGGTGGTGAGAGCAACTACTCTCTGTTGGGACGTGTAACGATGATGGCTAACTACAACAACAAGCAGAAGGTGAAGTGGGAGAACAAGCTGGAGATGCGATTGGGCTACCAGACTTCCAAGGGAGACTCGGTGCATTCGCTCAAGACATCCGACGACTTGATCCGATACACCAGCAAGTTGGGTCTTCAGGCATCCAGAAAATGGTATTATACCATCCAGATGGTGGCGCAGACGCAGTTTGCCCATGGTTACAAGAGTAATGACAAGAAGGTTTATTCCGATTTCTTCTCACCATTCAATCTGAACCTCTCAGTCGGTATGGATTTTACGGTAGATTGGTTGAATCACAAGCTGAAGGGTAGTGCCCATCTGGCTCCTCTGGCGTTCAACTGGAAGTATGTGGGCCGTGAGGATCTTGCCACAAGATATGGTTTGAAAGAGGGACAGCATGGCATGACCGATTACGGTTCTGAGTGTACCTTCGATCTGTCTTGGCAGGTGATGGAGAACCTGAAGTGGAAGACCCGTCTCTGGGCATATACTACTTACAAGCGTGCTGAGATAGAGTGGGAAAATACGATTACCTTCCAGTTCAATCGTTATATTTCATCGAATATCTTCCTCTATCCTCGTTTCGATGATGGAGCAAAGCGTAAGGATGATCAGAGCTATTGGCAGTTCAAGGAGTTCATGTCTATCGGATTCTCTTATTCTTTCTAGAGAGAGCGCCCCACACGCCCTGAAATGGTTTGCCTCACAAGCCCTGAAAGGGCAGAAGCTCCCAGCCCAGGGCAACACCCTGGGTTAAAAGCCGCAATCAACAATGCCGCCCTGTAAGGGCAAAAGCTTTAAAAATATTAAGAAAGCTTTTGCCCTTACAGGGCGGTATTGTATATATCCATAATACCCAGGGTGTTACCCTGGGCTGGGAGCTTCTGCCCTTTCAGGGCGTGTGGAGTATTTTCCGATTAGAAGCGGAAGCAGACTTCTGCATCTGCCATGGAGTAATTGTGCTTAGCCAGCGTCTTGTCGTTGACCAGCGCATACTCGGTGAGGATGGTGATTAGCTTGCCGATGTGGAAGTTCAAACCTGCCTCATACTGGGTTCTCTGCATGTTGTTCTTGCCGTTAGGCTGATACATGTCGTAACGTGCCTTGATGTCGATTCGGCTGTTCTTTGGCAGCTGAGCCAATGGGGCGATAACCAATCCATATACACCCTGTGCCTTGTCGCCGATTTTTGCATTCAGATTGCAGTCCTTGGCGTTGGCATCGTTGAAGTTGGTGATGCTCTTGTCAAAAGCCTTGCCGGTAGAGTGGATATACTCAGAACGTACGGTCCAGCCGTCTTTCTTGTATTCGAAGGAGAAGGCATAGCGGTTTTGGCTGAGCTTGCGAACGCCAGAGCGTTCCTGAATGTCGGCTGTATAGGTGGCATCATGCTCGTCGGTCCATGTTCCCTTTCTTGCATAAGAACCGGTCCATCCGAAGGCACCAATACGCATGCCGCTCACTGGCATTACCCATACGCCACCAATCACATTCTTCTGATTGTCAACGTCCTTGGTGTTGGTGCCCTGACCGTTGAACACTCCAATCTGATAATGCAGCAGGTTTCTGCCGTTGGCATTCTTGAGGAAATCACCCTGGAGCTGTAAACCGATGTCACGACCATTGGAGGCGTGCTCGCCGGCACGGTCGCTGAAACCCGCCAACTTGCTCACGTTCTGTGAATAACCCATGAAGCCCTGGTCAATAGGGTGCATCGGATTCTCGAAGGTAAATGGGTTCTTGAACTGACCAATCTTCACCTTGAAATAGTCGTACTTCTGCCATTCAGCAAACAGATCCACCATTCTTGGGCTGGACCCCAGGTTGGAGGTGTTGCCGTTAAACTGAATCTGGGTCTTCCAGTAGAAGTCGTCTGCAATGCGACCCTCCAAGGCGATACGGCCCATTCGGATGTTGAACGAGTTGGATTCCGCATTCTTCTGTCCGCTATACTGGTACTGGGTCATACCATATCCCGACAATTTCACATTGCTCAACCATGAAGGCAATTCGATTGTCTGCTTCTTTTGGGCGCTGGCTGAGACTGCCGTCAAAGCCATGAGCGCCAGGATGATACCTTTTTTCATCTTATTTCTATTTTGTTTTTAGGTTTATTTTTTTGCCGCAAGTTCCTCTGCTGAGAGGTCTTTCGCTTTAGCAGCAATCTCCTCTGCAGTCAAGTCTTCCGCTTTAGCAGCTTCCAATGCAAGCTTTTCCGCCTCCTTGGCAGCCTTGGCTTCTGCTATCGCCTTCTCTCGCTCTCTGCGCTCCTTCTTCTTCTGCTTGATTTCAGCATCGCTGCGCTTCTCGAGCAAAACCACGTTCTCTACGTGAGGAGTATGAGGGAACATATCTACCGGCTGAACGGCAGCCACCTTGTAGTGGTCGTCCATCAGCTGCAGGTCGCGAGCCTGGGTAGCAGGGTTGCAGCTTACATATACGATGCGGTTAGGTGCTGCGTTCAGAATCACGTTCACTACATCAGGGTGCATGCCGGCACGTGGAGGGTCGGTGATGATGACGTCTGGACGACCATGCTGAGCGATGAAGTCATTGGTCAGGATATCCTTCATGTCGCCTGCATAGAAGAGGGTGTTCTCAATGTTGTTTACCTGGGAATTCACCTTGGCATCCTCGATAGCCTCTGGCACGTATTCGATACCGATTACCTTCTTTGCCTTGTGAGCCACGAAGTTGGCGATGGTTCCCGTGCCGGTGTAGAGGTCGTAAACCAGCTCATCTCCGGTGAGGTTGGCAAACTCGCGAGCCACGCAATAAAGGTGGTAAGCCTGCTCGGTGTTAGTCTGATAGAAACTCTTAGGACCTACCTTGAACTTCAAATCCTCCATCAGCTCAAAGATGTGGTCGTTGCCCTTGAAGAGGATGAGGTCCAGATCGTTGATGGTATCATTTCCCTTCTGGTTATCTACATACATGAGTGAGGTAATCTGAGGGAACTTGTCTGCCACCTGCTGCATCAGTTCCAAGGCTCTCTGCTCATCTCCCTCCTCATCGTAGTGGAACTGGAATACGAGCATCCACTCGCCTGTGTTCGAATTGCGGATCATCATGTCGCGGAGCAATCCGTGCTGCTCACGGAGATCGTAGAAGGTATAGTTGTGAGAATCTGCGTATTCGAAAACGAAGTTGCGGATTTCGTTGCAGAGGTCATCCATCAGCCAGCACTTCTTGATAGGATAAATCTTGTCGAAGGCACCGGTGATATGGAAACCGATGGCGTTCTGGGCGTGGCGTTCCTTGAGTGAAGTTACGGTATCATCCTCTTTCTGAGGAAGTTGAGCCAACTCTTCTGAAGTAAACCAGCGCTTGTTGCTGCATCCGAACTCAATCTTGTTACGGTACTCCTGGGTCTTCACGCTGCCCATGATAGGGCGGAACTCAGGGAGTTCGATCTTGCCGATGCGGGTGAGCTGGTCTTCCACCTGCTTCTGCTTCGCCTTGATCTGCTCCTCGTAAGGAAGGTTCTGCCATTTGCAACCGCCACAGATGCCGAAGTGCTCGCACATAGGCTCCTGTCTTACGTCGCTCTTCTTGATGAAGCGAACTACCTTCGCCTCGCAATACTTATGTTTTTTCTTAACTACCTGCAAATCTACCACATCGCCAGGTACGCAGAAAGGCACGAAGATGACCTGGTCATCTACGCGAGTGATGCACTTACCCTCGGCTGCTACGGCCTCGATGGTGATGTTCTCCAAGAGAGGTAATGGTTTACGTTTTCTTGCCATAATTCAAATTTGTTTTTTTATGGCTGCAAAGTTAATACATTTTTGCGAGAAATGAAAGAGTTGTCCCGGTTTTTTTCAGTCTTTGTCCCGGATGTTGTGAGGTAGAGAGGAATGAATGGTGAGGGAGATAGGAGGGGAAAGGGAAAGGAAAAGGAGAGAAAATGGAGAGAAAAAGGTGAAAAAGTGAAAGTGAAAAAGTGAATAGTGAACGAGGTGAATGGTGAACGAGGTGAATTTGATGAATAGGGTGTATGCAGCGAATGGCAAAAAGGTCAAAAGGTCAAAAGGTCAAAAGTGACTTTACATAAAAAGACGATGGGTTGCTGACTGGTTCTTGAATATTGTTGCTGACTGGTTCTTGAATATTCAGGTAGCAGATTTCTTCTATATATAAGTAGCAGATTTCTTCTATATATAAAAGGTAGTACTTACGCGCGTACATTATTATGTGGATTTTTAATCCTTATTATAAGAATTCATTTTGCATTCACATTTACACTTTCAACAGATTCACCCAATTCGCCATTCACCACATTCACCTTTTCACTTTCACTTTTTCACTTTTGTCAAATGTGACTTTTGACCTTTTGACCTTTTGCTCTTTTTGAATCTTCACCCATGCTTTCTCCCGCTGTCCCCTCTGAGCCCCAGTTCCAGGCGATTCCATCGCCTGTCCCTTTCCTCTCCCGGTGCCCATTTTCCTACGTCGCGACGTAGCAATTCCTGCGTCCCGACGTAATAATTCCCGCGTCGCGACGTAGGAAAAAGGGGGCCTTGAAGGGAACTCAGCCTCTCAAACTGTCAGAATCTCTTTCTTTGTCAACTTATAAATTCCTCTCAATCGTTGCATATTGATAGTAGATTGTTAAAAATAGCCTCGTGTGTGCGACAACAGTGTGAAATGTAATCTCGAGATAGCAAAAAAGAGTATAAAAGTTTGGTAGTTTCAGAGAAATGTTGTATATTTGCATCATCAACAAAAAATTGATAATAACTAGAATTATATAATATTTTTGAACCTATAACAAAATGAACGAAAAAAGAGTTTATACATTCGGTAATGGACAAGCCGAAGGAAATGCGAAGATGCGTGAAGTTCTTGGCGGTAAGGGTGCGAACCTCGCCGAGATGAACCTTATTGGTGTACCTGTTCCTCCAGGTTTCACCATCACAACTGATACTTGTAATGAGTATTATGAGGTAGGTGAGGAGAAAATCAAGGAACTTCTTCAGGATGAAGTAATGGCTGCTGTAGCTCATACAGAGGCTTTGATGAACAGCAAGTTCGGTTCCGTAGAGAATCCTCTCCTCGTTTCAGTACGTTCAGGTGCTCGCGCATCTATGCCAGGTATGATGGATACAATCCTCAACCTTGGTTTGAATGATGAGGTGGCTGAGGGTATGGTCAAGAAGACCGGTAATCCTCATTTCGTTTACGATTCATATCGTCGTTTCGTACAGATGTACGGTGATGTTGTTATGGGTCTTAAGCCAGTTAACAAGGAAGACATCGATCCATTCGAGGCTATCATCGAAAAGGTGAAGGAAGAGCAGGGTGTTACTCTCGACAAGGACCTCTCTGTAGAGTCTCTCAAGAAGCTCGTTGAGCTCTTCAAGGCTGCTATCAAGGAGCAGACTGGTCAGGATTTCCCTACCAATCCTATTGAGCAGCTCTGGGGTGCAATCTGCGCAGTATTCCGTTCTTGGATGAACGAGCGCGCTATCCTCTACCGTAAGATGGAAGGTATTCCTGATGAGTGGGGTACAGCTGTTTCTGTCATGGCGATGGTATTCGGTAACATGGGCGAGACTTCTGCTACAGGTGTTTGCTTCTCTCGTGACGCAGGTAATGGTGAGAACCTCTTCAATGGTGAGTATCTTATCAATGCACAGGGTGAGGACGTAGTAGCTGGTATCCGTACACCACAGCAGATTACAAAGATCGGTTCTCGGCGCTGGGCTGAGCGTGCTGGCATCTCTGAGGAGGAGCGCGTGGCTAAGTATCCTTCTATGGAAGAGGCTATGCCTGAGCTTTACAAGGAGCTCGACGCTCTCCAGGATAAACTGGAGCACCACTATCACGATATGCAGGATATGGAGTTCACCGTACAGGAAGGTAAGCTCTGGTTCCTCCAGACACGTAACGGTAAGCGTACAGGTACCGCTATGGTGAAGATTGCTATGGACCTCCTCCACGAAGGTATGATCGACGAGAAGACTGCTATCCTCCGCTGTGAGCCACAGAAGCTCGATGAGCTCCTGCACCCAGTATTCGATAAGCTGGCTCTCTCTAGAGCTAAGGTCATCACTCAGGGTCTCCCTGCTTCTCCAGGTGCTGCTTGCGGTCAGATCGTATTCCACGCTGACGATGCTCAGGAGTGGCACGAGGATGGCAAGAAGGTCATCATGGTTCGTATCGAAACTTCTCCTGAAGACCTCGCAGGTATGTCGGCTGCCGAGGGTATCCTTACCGCTCGTGGTGGTATGACTTCTCACGCTGCCGTTGTAGCTCGTGGTATGGGTAAGTGCTGTGTATCTGGTGCTGGCTCTATCAATGTTGACTACAAGTCTAAGACTGTTGAGATCGAGGGCGTAGTTTACAAGGAGGGTGATTACATCTCTCTGAATGGTACTACTGGTCAGGTTTACGCAGGACAGATTGAGACAAAGGCTGCAGAGCTTTCTGGCGACTTCAAGGAGCTGATGGACCTCTGCGACAAATATACTAAGATGGAGATCCGTACCAATGCAGATACTCCACACGATGCTGAGGTAGCTCGTGCATTCGGTGCCAAGGGTATCGGTTTGACACGTACAGAGCACATGTTCTTCGATGATCAGAAGATCGTTGCTATGCGTGAGATGATTCTGGCAGACTCTGTTGAGGGTCGTGAGAAGGCTCTTGCCAAGCTCCTCCCATATCAGAAGGCTGACTTCTACGGAATCCTCAAGGCTATGGATGGCTGCCACGTGAACATCCGCTTGCTCGACCCACCTCTCCACGAGTTCGTACCACACGATTTGGCTGGTCAGGAGACTATGGCTAAGGAAATGGGCGTAAGCGTTGAGGAAATCAAGAAGCGTGTGAACTCTCTGGCAGAGAACAACCCTATGCTCGGTCATCGTGGTTGCCGTCTCGGTATCACATTCCCAGAGATTACAGCTATGCAGACTCGTGTCATCCTCGGTGCAGCTTGCGAGTTGAAGAAGGAAGGTTACAACCCATGTCCAGAAATCATGGTTCCTCTTATCGGTACTGTTCAGGAGCTCAAGCAGCAGAAGGCTATCATCCTCGCTACTTCTAAGGAAGTATTCATCGAGTACGGCGTAGAGGTTGAGTTCGAGATCGGTACAATGATTGAGATTCCTCGTGCTGCCCTTACTGCAGGTCAGATTGCAGAGGAGGCTCAGTACTTCTCATTCGGTACTAACGACTTGACACAGATGACCTTCGGTTACTCTCGTGACGACAACGCTTCATTCCTCCCTGCATACATGGAGAAGAAGATCTTGAAGGTTGACCCATTCCAGGTTCTCGACCAGGAGGGTGTTGGTCAGCTCATCAAGATGGCTGTAGAGAATGGTCGTGCTACCCGTCCTAACCTCCGCACTGGTATCTGCGGTGAGCACGGTGGTGAGCCTTCATCAGTTAAGTTCTGTGCTAAGGTTGGTATGAACTATGCTTCATGTTCTCCATTCCGTGTGCCTATCGCACGTTTGGCTGCGGCGCAGGCTGCTGTTGAGGAGTAAATCTTTTCTGTAGAAGATAAGTACGATTAATAGATTAGACAATTTGAGAGGGAAGTGTTTCGCCAGAAACACTTTCCTCTTTTTCGTTTTTTTAGCGATTATTGAATAGAAAAACAAGAAAAAACTTGCAGATTACAATTATTTTCTGTACTTTTGTCGGAAAATAGAGAAATATGACTGCAAGAGAAGATAGAGAAAAGGAAAAAACGAGCCGAGAGAATCTTGGTAAGTTCTTTTATGATTTAGCTAAGGCTAATTTCACAACCAATGTTGCAGGATGTATCTTGTCTATGGTTATGAAAGAAAAGTATGACGATGCGATGGTTTGGGGATTACTTTCTTTTGGACTAGCTTCCACAGCTATTTTAGCATATGTTGGTTTTAGAATATTAAAAAAATAAGTGTTATGGAAGGATTAATTATGATTTATGCGACGATTACAGTCGTTGCGGGTGCTATGGCGCTTTGGCTTCATACTAAATGGGGTAAGAAATTCTTAGAGAATCTCTAAATGATTTGTTGACTTCAAAAATGAATACATTGGCTTTAACTTTTGCCGTGTGCTCAATAGTAGCATTGGCCTTTCTTGCATGGCTCTTTACCCCTTGGGGAAAGAAGTGGTCTAAGGAATTGTAGTGATGAAGAAGATAAAATATATATTATGCGCTTGCCTGATGATGGCAAGCCTGAGCATGGAAGCCAAGTCGATGAAAGACCTGCTGGTTTCGATGCCTGATGAAGTAATGCCTTGTCTCAATAAGAACATGCGACTCGAATTTGCTGAGTTGCAGGAGATGGGAGTGAAGGCTGAAGTGAAGAATCTCCTGGAAGAGGTGAGCGTGATGGATACGCTGACCCAGGACTTCGTGCAGATCCGTATGACCAAGGCTTCTACCTTGCAGATGAAAAAGTTGCCTGTGGAAAACGGAGATTCCGTGCTCTGTGTAGTCAAGACTTTCGCTGGTCCCGAGAAGGAGAGTGAGCTCTATTTCTATAATCAGGATTGGAAGAAGATGGATGCCACTCGTCTCCTGGATGGTAAGCGAATGGAGGATTTGGCAGAAAGCCTTATCCAGAAACCGGATACGATGAGCGAAACTCGCTTTGCAGAATTGAAGGCGATGATAGAACCGAGAATAGTGAGTGCCTTGCTTTTGCAGAACGAAAACTCGCTGGTTGTACGCCTGTCTTTGCCATTGCTCTCTGCTGATGATAAAAAGGCAGTTAGTGCAATAAAAGTGCAAAGAAGCTTTAAATGGGATGGAAAAACCTTTAAAGAGAGTTAAATCTCTGTAGGTTTTTGCAATAAAATATGGAAAGTTGCAGGATTATTTGTAATTTTGCAACGTGTTTTTCATGGTATTAGATTATTAAGGTTAATAAAAGATTGGTTGTCGGGAGACAATCAATTTTTTTTTGCCCTTTTCTGAAGGCTTTAGCCCTTTACTTTTCTCTTCGTCCGATGACCGCTGGCTCTGGACGTATGGGATGTTTTAGAAGGGTGGGTTGTTTAGAAGATAAACAATCCAATGATTCCACAGATGAAAAGCAGCAATATCGGATTTGCCTTTTTGGCCTTGGTGAAATAGAAGGCACCCAGGAACAATGCTACGCTGGCACCGAAAGCAAATGGATCTTCTGTTGGCGATCCAAAATTCTCCTTATTCATCAAGAGCACAGCTGCTGCAGCAATCAGTCCGATGATGGCAGGGCGAAGACCTGCGAAGATGTCCTTTACTATCTTGGAATCCTTGTGAGTCATCAGATACTGGCTGATGAGAATCATGATGATGAATGGCAGCCACATGATGGAAAGGGATGCCAGGAAGGAACCCAACCAGGCTGCCCAGACAGGATAACCCGCATGGAGACAGGATGTATAACCCACGTATGTGGCGCAGTTGATGCCGATAGGACCCGGAGTAGATTGGCTGATAGCCACGATATCCGTAAACTCGGCATTGGTGAGCCACTGGTTCTTTACTACGGTTTCGTTGTGGATGAGTGACAGCATCGCATATCCACCACCAAAATTAAATGTACCAATCTTGGTAAATATGATAAATAACTTTAGAAATAGCATTTTTTTACTTTGAACTTTTAGCGTTGAACTTTGAACTTTGAGCTTTGAACTTTATGATTAGCTTTGCTTCTTGTATTTTCCGTAAAGCCAGCCTAGCACGCCGGCGGCTATGATAATATAAATAGGTGAGATGCCGAATGCAGCAATCAGCGCACAGCATACAAACGGAATCCAGATATTGTAGCGGTTGATGTTCGCCGTCTTTGCCATCTTGAAGCAAGGAGCCGCAATCAGCGCCACCACGGCAGGACGAACGCCGGCAAAGAACTTGCCCACCCAGTAATTATCCTTAAACTGCTGGAAGAACATGGCGATGATGAGAATGGCGATGATGGAAGGCAGGGCGATGCCGACAGCCCCCACTATGCCGCCCCATACACCCTTCATCTTGTAGCCGATATGGCTCGCCATATCAATGGCGAAGATGCCCGGGGTAGTTTGAGCCACCACCATGATGTCCATAAATTCCTGTTTGTCCATCCATCTGTTTTTATCCACGAATTCTCTCTCCATGATAGGTATCATGGCGTAGCCTCCACCTAGCGTAAAGGCACCAATCTTATTACACGTAAGGAAAAACTTTAATAACATTTTATCTTTTGTTTTAATTTCGGCTGCAAAATTACATATTATTTGTTAAATAAACTAGCTTTTTTGCGGATATTCTTAAAAAATCTGCGTTCTTTAAGAGATTTTGTGTATCTTTGCAAGATATTATCTGCAATGGCGTATCCCTTGAGAAGGAGGACGCAGCAGACAGAAAAGAATATTAAAACCATAAGGAAATATAATAATAAGAAAATGAATCTAAAAGTTCGCTTGGCGCTGATGAACTTTCTGGAGTTCGCAGTTTGGGGAGCCTATCTCACATCTATGGGTAACTATCTCGGCAAGGCCGGGATGGGTGCTGAAATCTCCTGGTTCTATACCATCCAGGGTATAGTTTCTATCTTCATGCCTACATTGATGGGTATTGTTGCTGACAAGTATGTGCAGCCGCAACGCCTCTTGGGCTATTGCCATCTCCTGGCCGGCTTGTCGATGATAGCTCTTTTCCTGATGGGAGAGGCGAGTGCTACTCCTAACGAGACTGTCTTCATGGCGATCTATACCTTCAGCGTAGCTTTCTATATGCCTACGCTGGCGCTGTCAAATACTTCGGCATTCACCATTCTGAAGAATCATGGACTTGATACCGTAAAGGATTTCCCTCCAATCCGCGTCTTCGGTACCGTAGGATTCATCCTTACCATGTGGATTGTCAACTGTGCAACCTGGGATAACGGTTCGTTTATGTTCCTCTTTACCGAAAATGCACATAAGTTCCAATATACCCACTTCCAGTTCCTGGTATCTGGAGTATTGGGCATCGTCCTCTTCCTCTACTGCTTCAGCCTGCCACAGTGCCCGTTGGTGAAGAAAGAGGCACGCAGCTGGATGGAGACGTGGGGTTTCGATTCCTTCAAGCTCTTTAAGAGCCGCGAGATGGCGATGTTTTTCATCTTCTCGGGTCTGCTGGGTATGAGCCTGCAGGTAACCAATGGTTATGCTACTCCGTTCATCACCAGTTTCAAGGGCGATCCTTCGATGCTGGATACATTTGCAGCCAATAATGCCACTCTCCTGGTTTCTATCTCCCAGGTGGCAGAGGCACTCTGCATTCTCCTGATTCCATACTTCCTCAAGCGCTATGGTATCAAGGTTGTGATGCTCATTGCGATGTTTGCATGGGTATTCCGCTTCGGATTCTTCGGATTGGGTAACCCTGCTTTCCCAGGCGTATCCCTCTTCATACTCTCATGTATCGTCTATGGTGTGGCATTCGATTTCTTCAATGTGTCGGGTGGACTGTTCGTAGATCAGAAGTGCGAGCCTAAGGTGCGTGCTTCTGCCCAGGGACTTTTCATGCTGATGACCAATGGTTTGGGAGCCTCTGTTGGTACAATTCTTGCAGGACAGGTGATCAACCATTATTGTCATTGGGAGAATGGATATTTGATGGGCGATTGGCAGACTTGCTGGTTTATCTTCGCAGGTTATGCACTCGTGGTCGGTGTAGCCTTTGCCGTATTGTTTAGACCAAAGAAAGGATAATGAAAATGGAAAAAATAAAATTAGTTTATCAGGGAGCTTTTGCAATTCCTGATGCAGAGGAGGCTTGTGTTGTCACTCTTACTGATGCCGAGGAGGAACGTGCACTCTCCATCGTAACAGATAAGCCGATGGCTAATGAAATCAAGTTTCGTCAGCTTGATAAGGATGTCAAGCATCCGCATCTGGTAGATGTGTTGGCTAGAATGATTTGTGAACAGGGTCCTCAAGCCTATCACGTTGTTTTCGAGGCCAATGGAAACATAGGGCCTAAGGCAAAACTGGTGAATGCTACTTCTGGATCAGCGTATTCTCTTCCTCAGGATGAGGCTGTCCTGCTGGCGTTGGCTGCCGGTCTGGAGATCTTTACCAATATGGAGGTGCTTCAGAAATTCACTACACCTTTCCGCAAGGATGTGATGAGTGTGGCACTTCCTATCGTGGGATTACCGGATTCACTTCTCAAGAAAGCACTGGAGAAAGCGGTAGAAGAAGAAAACTACGAGGGAGCTTCCTTTATCCGTGATGAGATGAAGCGCCGCCAGGAAGAAAAGGATGAAAAGAACTTGACTGATTGATCATTGATGACAGATAATTGATAACGAATGAAAGAGGTTAGATATTTCTATGTGCCGGATGCGGCAAACCAGGTAGAATTGCCCGCAGAGGAGGCTACCCATGCGCTGAGAGTGTTGCGACTGAAGGGTGGTGATGAGATTTTCCTCATGGATGGGGAAGGATCTTTCTACCGTGCAGAGGTGACAGCAGCCTCCAGCAAGCGCTGTCTTTATGAAATCAAGGAGAATATGCCTCAGGAACGTGCATGGAAGGGGCATATCCATCTTGCCATTGCACCTACCAAGATGATGGAGCGTATAGAGTGGATGGCTGAGAAAGCTACGGAAATCGGGTTCGATGAACTCTCTTTCCTCAATTGTCAATTTTCTGAACGAAAGGTAGTGAAGACTCCTAGAATAGATAAGATTGTCATCTCTGCCGTGAAGCAGAGTCACAAGGCGTGGAAACCGGTCGTGAATGAGTTGGAGAGCTTCAAGGAGTTTATCCAGACTCCTCGTCCGGGTCGCAAGTTTATCTGTCATTGCTACGAAGAAGTAGAGAAGAAGGATTTCTTCCAGGAAATCTCGTCATTACCTTATGATGCTGATGACAAGGATGCAGCTGATATCACGGTATTGGTAGGCCCAGAAGGCGATTTCTCTATTGATGAAGTTCGTCTTGCCTTGGAGAATGGTTACGAAAGCGTATCGCTGGGAACCAGCCGACTTCGCACGGAAACGGCGGGACTTGTAGCTGTTCATATGGCGCATATTGCAAGAAGAATATAAGAAGATTATATAAGTGTTAGTTTTTGTGATGAAAAGATTGTATAAGAATTTGGTTTTGATGAGCTTAGCACTTCTCGTTGTAGTGTTAGGCTCATGCTCTGGCAGCGATTACCTCAATGCCATTCCTAAGAAAAGTACAGCTCTTATCTCGGTGGATTTGCAGCAGATGGCTTCCGATAAGAATGCGGAAGACAAGGCGGGTATGCTCAAGTCTCTGCTCCACGTGGATGATGTAGATAAGTGTGGCATCGATATCTCTGAAAAACTTTATCTCTTCGAGAGTGCCGATGGCAACCTCGGTCTCTGTGCCAAGGTGAGCGATGAGGGGGATGTGGAAGACTGGCTTGCCTCGCTTGCCAAGAAGCGCATTGCTTCGGAAGTGAAGGAGCGCAAAGGCTTTCATTTCGCAGTATTGAAGGATTCGTGGCTTGTGGGCTTCTCCGGTCAGGCGCTCCTCGTGATGGGTCCTGTGGTGGCTGATGCCCAGGCTCAGCTCCAGCAGCAGATGGTAAAGTATCTGAAAGCAGAAGAGGAGGATGGCATCACCGTTTCTCCTATGTACGAGCGTCTGCAGACCCTCTCTTCTCCTATGGCTATGGTGGCTCAGGCACAGGCTTTGCCTGAGAAGTTCGTAGCTCCATTTACCCTGGGTGCTCCTAAGGATACCGATCCTTCGCAGGTGGTCATCGCTGCCGATATGAAGGTAAAGGATGGCATCCTGCAGATTCAGGGTGAGACTTTCTCCTTTAATGAAACCATCGACAAGGCGCTGCAGAAGGCGGCACAAAACTATCGTCCTATCAAGGGCAGTTATGTGAAATCGATGCCGGATGATGCCCTGGCAGGTATCTTCATGAATGTAAATGGTGAACAGTTTCTGCCGATGATGCAGAGCAACCGCAGTCTTCAGACTCTCCTGATGGGTATCAACCAGGCGGTGGATATGGATAACATCATGCGAAGCGTAGATGGCGATATGGCCATCGTCTTGCCTACACTGGGCGATGCAGACCTGAAGATGATGATGGCAGCTAAGTTGGCGCATAGCAAGTGGTTGGGGGATGTAGATTACTGGAAGACTTCATGCCCTGCTGGTGCCAAGATTGCCAACTGGGGTAAGAATTCCTATTTCTATACCGATGGCAAGACTTCCTTCTATTTCGGCGTAACCGATGACAAGCAGTTCTTCAGCGGCAGCGATGAGCTGACAGCTCAGTATGCGGTGAAGGCAAGCAATCATCCGATAGATGCCAAGATTCAGAAGCTTATCGTGGGACAGAAGCTGGCGATGGTCATCAATCTCGCCAAGAGTTCTGATGGCAGCGGCACAGGCAAGGATGATGCCATCTCAACTGTTACTGGTCTGCTTGCTCCAGTCTTCGGAAATCTTACTTCTGTGGTTTATACTTTAAAGTAAAAAGAAAAAACATTAAATAAAAAAACAAAGTGGAAAAGATTCAGCTTCATTCCGTTCTTCCTCAGGTTTTCGCCCAGCGTGAAGACCTGCATTCGGAGATATGGAAGCAGGATGTTACCTTCGAGAAAGGTCATCTCTATCTGGTTGAGGCTGAGAGTGGTAGCGGAAAGAGTACTTTCTGCAGCTACGTGCTCGGCTATCGTCACGACTACAGCGGAAGCGTGATGTTTGATAATGATGTTACCGCCAATTATAAGGTTTCCGATTGGGTAGAGATGCGGAAGCGTCATATCAGTCATCTCTTTCAGGAACTCCGTCTCTTTCCAGAGCTTACGGCGATGGAGAATGTTGAGATCAAGAACAAGATTACCGGTTTCAAGAGCCGCGAGCAGATTCTGCAGTGGTTTGATATGCTTGGTATCGCCGATAAGGTGGATGCCAAGGTAGGGAAGATGTCGTTCGGTCAGCAGCAGCGTGTAGCGATGATGCGTGCCCTCTGCCAGCCTTTCGATTTCATTCTTGCAGATGAACCGATCAGTCACCTCGACGACAACAATTCCCGCATCATGGGTGAAATCATGATGAAGGAGGCGAAGGAGCAGGGGGCTGGTGTCATTGTGACCAGTATCGGTAAGCACATGGTCTTAAACTATGAACATATATTTAGATTATGAATCTCGTTTGGAAGTTACTTCGTCAGCATATCAGCATACCTCAGTTTGCAGGCTTCGCCTTTGCTAATCTCTTCGGTATGCTCATCGTACTTTTCGGTTTTCAGTTTTATCAGGATGTGCTGCCTGTCTTCACCCAGCAAGACAGTTTTATGAAAGCCGACTATCTCATCATGAGCAAGAAAATAGGTATGGGCAATACCATCAGCGGTCGCTCCAATACCTTTTCGGGAGCAGAGATGGATGATGTCAGCGACCAGAAGTTCGTGAAGAAGATAGGCAAGTTTACCTCTACCGAGTACAAGGTAGATGCGCAGATGGGCGTAAATGGTGTGAATGTATTGAACAGTGAACTTTTCTTCGAAAGTGTTCCTGATGGTTTCGTGGATGTTCCGCTCAAGGATTGGAAATACACACCTGGCGAGAAGGTGGTGCCAATCATCCTCCCGCGTACCTATATTAATATGTATAACTTCGGATTCGCCCAGAGCCATTCGCTCCCTAAGATCAGCGATGGTCTGATGGGAATGATCGATTTCAATATCTGTATTCAGGCTGGTGGCAAGAAAGAACTGTTCAAGGGAAAGGTCATTGGATTCTCCTCCCGTCTCAACACGATTCTCGTGCCACAGGCGTTTATGGATTGGAGCAACCAGGAGTTTGCGCCTAACCAGAAGAGCGATCCTACCCGTCTGATTGTAGAGGTAGGCAATCCGGGCGATGAGAATATCACCAAATATCTAGATGACAACGGTTATGAGGTAGAGACTGATAAGCTCGATGCCGAGAAGACCACCTATTTCCTCCGTATGATGGTATCGATGGTGATGATTATCGGCCTTGTGATTTCTGTTCTGAGTTTCTATATCTTGATGCTCAGCATCTATCTCCTGGTGCAGAAGAACTCTTCCAAGTTGGAGAATCTGCTCTTGATAGGTTACAGTCCGGGCAATGTTGCGAAGCCATACCAGGTGCTCACCATCTCTCTGAACATCGTGGTTCTGGTCATCGCCTGGATCATCCTCTTCTTCCTGCGAGGATACTACATGGATTTCATCGAGGCACTCTTCCCGGACATCGAAGAGGGAACGATGCTTCCAGCCATAGCCTTAGGCTTTGCCCTCTTCCTGGTAGTTTCGGTTTTGAATATAGTAGCCATCCGTCGCAAGGTAATGAGCATCTGGCAGCGAAAGGAGTAGCCGCCACTCCTCAAAAAAAACTATAAGCAAACACCCGTTATTAATAACAATTTAAAGAAAATCTGCGTTATTTGCTTAACGTAGATTTTTTTTGTGTTATAAAACATCATTTTTAATGCAGATGTAACATTTATATCGATTTTTTTGTTTATATTTGCACTCGAAATCAATATTAAGGGAATATTTCCCCGTATTATTAATTAATTTTTATAAAAAAGGTATGCAGAAAAGATTGCATTTATTAATGGCTTTGCTCGCCTTTATGGTAACTACAGCCATGGCACAGATTACTACTTCTGGTTTAAGTGGTTCTGTGACTGCAAGTGGTGAAGACGTGATTGGCGCAACGATTGAGGCCGTTCACGTTCCTTCTGGAACTCGTTACAAAGCTGTAACCAACATTGATGGTATGTTCACTATCAATGGTATGCGTGTCGGCGGTCCTTACGAAGTCAAGATCAGCTACATCGGCTACAAGACTAAGGTCGTAAAGAACGTCACCCTTCAGCTTGGTGAAACTTACAACTTGAAAGAAACTCTTGATGAGGATGCTAAGCAGCTTGGCGAAGTTGTAGTAGTAGCAAAGGGTTCCAAGTTCAGTGTAGAGAAGACTGGTGCTTCTACCAACATCTCTAATGCACAGATTGCTAACATGCCAACTGTTAGCCGTAGCATTACTGATATCACCCGTCTTTCTCCTTATGGTGGAAACGGAATGTCATTCGCAGGTGCTGATGGCCGTACAGCCAACTTCACTGTGGATGGTGCAAACTTCAACAACAACTTCGGCTTGAGCTCAAAGCTTCCTGGTGGTGGTGCTCCTATCTCTCTGGATGCTATCGAGGAAATGCAGGTTGTTATCTCTCCTTATGATGTTCGTCAGACTAACTTCGTTGGTGGTGGTGTCAATGCTATTACCAAGTCTGGTACCAACAACTTCAAGGGTAGCGCTTACGTATATCACAAGAATGAGAACATGCGTGGTGATGCTATCGAGCGTGAACAGATTTCTGGTGCACGTGAGAAGGATCAGCAGACTACTTGGGGTTTCTCTCTCGGTGGTCCTATCATCAAGAACAAGTTGTTCTTCTTCGCTAACGGTGAAATGGTCAAGACTCCTACAGTGGTAAACCGCTGGAGAGGTTCTGAGGATGGTATTGGTGATGCTGTGAACTATATCTCTCGTACCAAGCTTGCTGATTTGGAGAGAGTTTCTAAGTTCGTTAAGGATAAGTATGGTTACGATACAGGTTCATGGACCAACTTCCCTGCAGACGAGAGCAATTACAAGCTCCTCTTCCGTGTTGACTGGAACATCACAGACAAGCATCACTTGGCTGTACGCTACAACTATACCAAGAACCGTTCTTGGCAGGCTCCTAACGCATCATCTATGGATGGTGGTACACGTGCATCTGGTAGCCGTATGTCTCAGTACTCTATGTCATTTGCCAACAGTATGTATGCCAATGACAACCTCGTGAACTCTTGGACAGTTGACTTGAACAGCCGTTTCACAGACAATCTGTCTAACCAGTTCCTGTTCACATACTCTAAGTTGGATGATAGCCGTTACACTAATTCTTCAGAGTTCCCATTCATCGATATCCTCGATGGCGGACAGAAGAGTGTAGATGGAACTGCTGATGCTGATGGTACCAACAACTACATGGCTTTGGGTTATGAGTTGTTTACCTGGAACAATGCTGTACACAATACTGTATGGAATATCAAGGATGACGTAACTTACTATCTCGGTAAGCACAAGATCATCGCTGGTCTCAACTATGAGCACCAGATGGCAGACAATGCTTATCAGCGTAATGGTACTGGTTACTATCGTTACAAGAGTCTCGACGACTTCCTGAATGGTGGTATTCCAGAGGTTGTATGTTTGACTTATGGTTATGGTGGCAACAACAATCCTGCTGCCCGCGTACAGTATAACAAGGCTGGTATCTACGCTCAGGATGAGTGGCAGATGACTCCTCAGTTTAAGTTGACCTATGGTCTTCGTCTGGATGGTCTGTTCTTCGACAATTCTGACTTGATGACTAACAATGCCATTCTCGGTCTCGACTATAACGGTCGTCACATCGACTCTGGCAAGTGGCCAAACAGCTCTTTGACAGTTTCTCCTCGTATCGGTTTCGTATATGATGTATTTGGTGACAAGACATTGAAGTTCCGTGGTGGTACTGGTTTCTTCCAGGGCCGTTTGCCATTGGTATTCTTCACCAACTTGCCAACCAACTCTGGTATGATACAGTATCAGGCACAGCTGAATGCAACCAAGGCATGGAATCCTCAGACAGGTAAGAAAGAGGGTGTAGATATGAAACCATTTGCGGGTGGTCTGGTTGTTGATAAGGATGGTAAGCCAACAGCAGCAGCTCTCCGTGACAAGTTGATTTCTATGGGTTACCCAGAGAACATCACTCCTGAAGAGGGTTCTGTTCCTTCAGCAATCTCTGCTGTAGATAGAAACTTCAAGTTGCCACAGGTTTGGAAGACATCTTTCGCTGTCGATTATCAGATTCCTGTTTCATTCCCAATGTCTGTTTCTGTTGAGGGTATCTTCAACAAGACATTGAATGCAGCTACATTGACAGACTGGAGCGTACAGGATGCCAAGGGCTTCCCACGTTTCAATGGTGCCGACAACCGTCCTGTATATCCTAAGGGTTCTACCGTAGGTACAAGTGCTTATGTACTTGAGAACACAAGCCGTGGTTACGGTTGGTCTTTCTCTGCACAGGTAAATGCTCAGCCATGGGAGTGGTTGAACTTGATGGCTGCCTATACTCATACTGTATCTAAGGAGGTTACTTCACTTCCTGGATCTAACGCATCTTCTGTATTGAACTATATCTCTACAGTATATGGTCCTAACAACATCAAGTTGCACAACGGACAGAATGTAACTCCTGATCGTATCATTGCTTCTGCAACGATCCACGACAAGAGCAACAACCACTATAGCTTCATCTATGAGGCATGGCGTGGTGGTTACAACTACTCTTACATGACTGTAAACGATATCAATGGTGATGGTTATAACTATGATGCTATCTATATCCCAACAGACAAGCAGGTAGAAAACAATGAGTTCCGCTTCAAGTCAGAGGATGATAAGACCCGCTTCATGGATTATGTACATGCCAACAGCTACCTTAAGAACCATCAGGGTGAGTATGCAGAGGCTTACAGCCTTTACAACCCTTGGGTACATCGTATCGACTTCAGCTATAAGCACGACTTCAAGTTTGATGTGGCTGGTCACACCAACACTATCCAGTTGAGCTTCGATATGAAGAACGTGCTCAACTTCTTCAATTCTAGCTGGGGTGTCATGAAGTACTTGAACCCTGAGATTGGTTCAGATCCACGTATCTTGCGTTACGAGGGTCAGGATGCAGATGGTTATGCAACCTTCTCTACTCCAAAGTCAATCAATGGTAACACCAAGACTTTCGTACCAAATCACGCTATCGGTCAGTGCTGGTATGCATCAGTGGGTCTCCGTTACATCTTCTAATAAATAAAGTATCGAAATTATGAAATTTAAATATATTTTCATCGCATTGATCGCCGTAGCAGGCTTCTTTGCAAGTTGTAGCGATGACAAGGACTTAGGTCAGCTTGATGGCATTCAGGTTTCTCAGTCATCTCTCTCTATTCCTCAAGAGGGTGGAAAGGTTGAATTTGATGTTACTTCTGTTGCTGACTGGAAGTTTGTTACCAACGATAAGAAGGGCAATCCTGTGGATTCTATTCCTTCTTGGATTTCTTCATCTTGCACGGGCGGTAGCGCTGGTACAACTCATGTTGTCTTCAATGCTGCTGCAACAAAGGGTGCTTACAACAGTACCTTCAAGTTGGTAAGTGATGCATTTACTCAGTATATCACTGTTATTCAGGGTGTATTGAATCCTCCATTCTCTACCTGTGCTGACATTCTGGCAGGTAATGATGGTGAGACTTATAAGGTGAAGGGTACGCTCACCAAGCTCTCTAATACTACGTATGGTAACTGGTATATCAATGATGGTACTGGTGAAGTGTATGTTTATGGTACACTTGATGCCAATGGTAATGAGAAAAATTTCGCCAGCTTGAAGCTGGAGGAAGGTGATGAGGTTACTATCCAGGGTCCTAGAACCACTTATAATGGTTCTCCTCAGTTGAAGAACGTAACCGTTTTGAGCTATACCAAGTCTTTGATCAAGGTTGAAGAACTCGACAAGGATACATTGGATAAGGCTGGTGAGGACTTCAAGGTTTCCTTGACCGTAAAGGGTGAAGGCGTAACTGTTGATATCCCTGAGGCTGACCAGAGTTGGTTGTCTGTTAAGGGTATCGTTACCAGTGGTACAAAGGCTGAGATTACATTCCATGCCAATGCCAATGCAGGTGGTGCTCGTTCTTCCAGCATCGGTTTCACTTCTACCAAGGGCAAGCAGAGCTCTACTGTTACAGCTAAAGTTTATCAGTTGGGTTCTATCATCGAGTGCCCTATCGCAGACTTCAACAAGGCAGAGGCTGGTTCTACCGTTTATCGTCTGACGGGTGTCATTACCAAGGTTGCTAATCCAACATACGGTAATTGCTACATCAAGGATGCTACTGGCGAAACATTCGTTTATGGTATCGGTGCCAAGGGCGACTTTGAGAAGAAGGGCTTGAAGGTAGGTGATGTTGTTACTCTTACTGGTGTGAAGGATATCTTTAAAGGTACAGGTCAGATGAAGAATGCTACTTTGGAGGCTGTGAAGGTAGTAACCAAGATTTCAGTAGCTGACTTCCTGACTAAGAAAGATGACAAAAACGTATATTATATGTTGGAAGGTACCATCACAGAGTTTGCCGGTCAGAGAAATGATTTGAAGACATACGGTAACTTCGGTTTGACAGATGCAACTGGTTCTGCTTACGTCTATGGCTTGACTGCAGGCTGGGATGGTGAAAGCAAGAAGGCTGGTGAGCTTGGCTTGAACTTTGGTGATAAGATTACCATCATCGGTTATCATACATCATACAAGAACGCTCCTCAGGTAGGTGGCGCATTCCTCTTCTCTAAGGGAAAGTAATCTGATACGTAAGTTTAATAAATAAGTAAGGTTAAGCGAGAACGTTGCTGAGTAGGTAATGTTCTCGCTTTTCTTTTCCATAAGAATAGAGATATTCTACAATAGATTATTCATTTATAAATAAGTGTAGTTATGAAGACAAAATGGATTTATCTTCTTTCCTTGAGCTTCCTGCTGGCTTTCTCTGCGTGCAGTAGTGATGGTGATGACCAGGGCTCTCTGAAAGATTCGAATGCGAATAAGAATGTAGTTTCTGCTTCTGTTCCAACTGAAGCAACAGGGTTGGAATTCCCTAAGATTGTGGCGAATGGTACCACTAGAAATAAGGTGCTCGTTCGCAGAACGGCTGACTATGGCGTAACCTATTCCACTTACTACGATTTGGATAAGAAGTCGCCAAGATGGTGCTGCTATCAGATCTGCCAGTCTAATAATAAGAAAAAATGGACCAGAAAGCAGTGGGAAGGTGCTACTTGGATGGGCAAGAAATGGAGTGGGGATCCGTTCCAGAAAGATCCGGAGGTAGATGCTGATTGCCAGCCACCGGTTAACAGGGAGTTTAGCGGAAGTGGATATGATCGTGGTCACATCGTGGCTTCTGAGGATAGAGTTTACAGTCAGGATGCCAATGGACAGACATTCTATATGACCAATATGTATCCGCAGATGCGTAATTTCAATGCGGGTATCTGGGAAGATATGGAGAAGCTGGTCCGTAATTTCCTTACCTACGATATGAGTACCCAGGCATCTCATGCCAATGATACGCTTTATGTGTGCAAAGGTGGCACCATCGACTCTTCTGGTCAGATTCTGAATTATACGAAGAATGGTTATATCGTTCCGAAGTATTTCTTCTGTGCGGTTCTTCTGAAGAATGCCAAAGGTTATCAGGCTATCGGTTTCTGGTTCCGCCACAACGCTTATGGTCCGTCTGAAACGGTAAAGGGTCATGTGGTCAATATCAGGAAGCTGGAAGAGCTGACAGGACTTGATTTCTTCTGCAATCTTCCGGATGACATTGAGAGAAATGTAGAAAATGCTTCTTGTGATCCGAATACGGTCAAGGAAAAGTGGGGTTTCTAACCACTTCTCTTGTATGGAATAAGAAAGAATCCGTATATGAAAAAGGGGTGCGTCATCAATCTGTGACGCACCCTTTTAATTTATATGATACCAGTTGGATATTAGAACAGCTGGGCGAAAGCCTCGGCTGTCTTGCCTGTATAGGTTACCATCTCTGTAACTGGCTGGTAGCCGAAATCCTTGAAGGCAAGGAGCTGGGTGGCTACAAACTGATGGTCGTCAGAGAGGCATGCCTGCAGTTTCATATTACCCATGCTGATGGCTGATACCGGGAACTTCTTGATAGAAGATTCTACCTCGCTAGGGGCAGAGTTAAGGATGCTGATGAGCTTCTTGCCATCCTCTGCAGAATATTCCTTCTCCTTGATCTTGATAGCACTGTTGGTTGGTTTGTAGATCAACTTGATGGTCAAACCCATGAAACCCTTCTTTACCTGTACATCGTCGAGTGCCAATACTTCCGCACCCATATCTAAATGAAAAATCTTAGCCATAATCTTATTTCTTCTTTAAATATATATATAAATCTGTTTTTTGTAAATAATCGTATGTCATGCATACACCTTATTATATGCCGACTTTTTGCTAGTATGGCTCCATACGCCCTGAAAGGGCAGAAGCTCCTAGCCCAGGGCAACACCCTGGGTATTGACGGGCACAAACCTGTCGCCCTGTAAGGGCAAAAGCTTTACAGGTTATTATATAAAAAGAAGAACTAACAGATGAGATGCCGCAGGCAAATGACATAATACTTGCTGGCGACATCAAAGTGGATAGGGGCAGTTTCCTGGCGGAAAGGCTCCTTCGCACCTTCTATGACTGATAAAAGGGATGATAAAAATCGGATTCTATGGATTAGCAATCTACTGCTTGCTGATGGGGTGCCATGTATATTGCCACTTGGCAATAAACGCTGTGGACGACTGCTGCATACCCGATAGGCAGCATTGGATGCATCTTCCAGCTGGGCATCCTGCTCCTGTTGGTGAGGGGTAACCTTGGCAAGTCTATCCTTCGTATGACCGGCTTCTGCCGCATACGATCCATCCTTCTTGTGCGCAGCATCAGCAGCTTCTACAGCTAAAGAATCCTGATGGGATAAAGAAATAGAAGCAGCAGATACCTCTCCATAGCCTGCGAAGACCATGGACATCAGAAAAATGATGTAAAGTATCAACTGCTTCATATTTGATATTTGATGGTGCCGGGAATCTCCCGATACCGTTTTTTAAATAATTAATAACTTCTTGCGATGATAACGCGAGCTACGGCAGGCTTGCCGCTCACCATATCGACACCTGGAGTCTGCTCGTAAGCGAATGGCACGCAACGGATGGTAGCCTGAGTCTCCTCCTTGATCTTTGCCTCAGTCTCGGCTGTACCGTCCCAGTGGCAGAGGAAGAAACCGCCATTCTTTACACGCTCCTTGAACTCCTCATAGTTGTCGCACTCATATACGTGAGCATCACGGTAAGCACGAGCCTTCTCGAAGATGTTCTTCTGGATGTCTTCCAGCATATCCTTCACGCGCTCTACGATGCCGTCGAAGCTTACGTTCTCCTTCTCCAAGGTATCACGACGCATGATCTCGATGGTGTTGTTCTCCAAGTCACGGCCACCCATGGCGAGACGAACAGGTACACCCTTCAACTCGTAGTCAGCAAACTTGAAGCCAGGACGCTTAGCTGTGTTGTCATCATACTTCACGCTGATGCCCAACTCGCGGAGCTGGTCGATGACAGGCTGCAGCTTGGCAGTAATCTGAGCCAACTGCTCGTCGCCCTTGTTGATAGGAATAATTACCACCTGGATAGGAGCCAGCTTTGGAGGCAATACCAGACCGTTGTCATCGCTGTGAACCATGATGAGGGCACCCATCAGTCGGGTAGAAACACCCCATGAAGTAGCCCATACATATTCAGGCTTGTTCTCCTTATTCAGATAGGTAACATCGAAGCTCTTGGCGAAGTTCTGACCCAGGAAGTGAGAAGTACCGCTCTGCAGCGCCTTGCCATCCTGCATCATTGCCTCGATGGTATAAGTGTTGAGAGCACCGGCGAAGCGCTCTGTCTCACTCTTCACACCCTGCAATACAGGCACACCCATATACTTCTCAGCGAATTCAGCATATACCTTCAGCATCTCCTGAGCCTTTGCCTCAGCCTCTTCCTTGGTAGCATGAGCAGTATGACCCTCCTGCCAGAGGAACTCAGAAGTACGGAGGAATGGACGGGTACGCATCTCCCAACGCATCACGTTACACCACTGGTTGCAGAGGATAGGGAGATCACGCCATGAATGAATCCAGTTCTTATATGTGTTCCAGATGATGGTCTCTGAAGTAGGGCGGATGATCAGCTCCTCATCGAGCTTGGCATTAGGATCCACCTCAACCTCTGTACCATCTTCTGTAGAACGAAGACGATAGTGAGTAACCACAGCACACTCCTTGGCGAAACCTGCCACGTGCTCTGCCTCACGAGAGAAGAAGCTCTTCGGGATGAGGAGAGGGAAGTATGCGTTCTGTACACCTGTCTGCTTAAACATCTTGTCGAGCTGCTGCTGCATCTTCTCCCAGATTGCGTAGCCGTATGGTTTGATGATCATACAACCACGAACTGGTGACAACTCTGCGAGGTCAGCCTTTACTACCAAATCATTGTACCACTGACTGTAGTTGTCAGCGCGCTTGGTTAAATTCTTAAGTTCTTTAGCCATATTACTAATTATATATTTTGTTTTTAAATTCTGCTTGATATTTTGAGCGTGTAAACACGATGTATCTTGAGCGTGAAAACACGGTCAATAGGGAATTTCCGCCCCGAAATAGGCGATTTCCTTTCGCCATTTGGACAAATACCCTTAAATTTGCATGCAAAATTACAAAAAAATATTAGAAAACCCTCCATATTGGAGAAAAAAGACGTATCTTTGCATTTAAATAACATAAATATAGGAGAATTATAGTATGAAAAAGATGAAATTTACTGCTGCAGCGCTCTCAATGCTGCTCGTTTTGGGAAGTTGTGGAACTAGTCAGAAGACTGGTACAGCTGCTGGTGCAGGTGCTGGTGCTGCTCTTGGTGCCTTGGTTGGTGGTTTGCTCAATAACAGCCATCGTGGTACTGGTGCAGTGGTAGGTGCTGCTATCGGTGCTGCTGTTGGTGGTACAGCGGGTAACTTGATTGGAAAGCACATGGATAAGGTTAAGGCTGAGGCAGAGGCTGTGAAGAATGCGCAGGTTTCTACCGTTACAGATGCCAATGGTTTGACAGCTGTCAAGGTAACCTTCGATTCTGGTATCCTCTTCCAGACCAACAAATATACGCTCAATGCAAGCGCTAAGAACGACTTGGCTCAGTTTGCCCAGGTCTTGAAGAACAATGCCGACTGCGAGGTAGCTATCCAGGGTTACACCGATGCTACAGGTAATGATGGCATCAACTTGCCTTTGAGCCAGAATCGTGCCAATGCCGTTTCTAACTACTTGAAGTCATGCGGTGTTACCAGCAGCCAGATCAAGAGCGTAGAGGGTTTGGGTTCAGCTAATCCTGTGGTGAATACTACAGCAGCCTGCGCTCAGAACCGTCGTGTAGAGGTTTACATGTATGCTAGCCAGGCAATGGTGAATGCTGCTAACAATGGTACATTGAAGTAAAAACGAATGAGGTTCCCGGAAGGGAAAAAGAAGATAGATGATTCTAAAAAAGATCAGAAATATCGTAAGATGGGTGGTGGTGCTGTTTTTCAGTACCACCATTCTTGCTGTAGTAGCCTACCGTTTTATTCCGGTATATGTTACTCCGTTGATGATAATCCGCTGTTTTCAGCAAGTGGCTGATGGTGAAAGTATTACCTTGCATCATCACTGGGTTTCGATGGATAAGATTTCCCCTCACATGCCTGTGGCGGTGATGGCGAGCGAGGATGCCCGATTCCTCAAGCATCATGGCTTCGACTTCAATGCCATCGAGAGTGCTGCCAAGAATAATGCCCGTGGCGGTAAGGTGCATGGTGCCAGTACCATCAGTCAGCAGACCGCCAAGAACGTTTTCCTCTGGCCGGGCCGTTCCTGGACCCGCAAGGGATTTGAGGTGTATTTCACCTTTCTCATCGAAATGATGTGGAGCAAGCAGCGCATCATGGAGGTCTATCTCAACAGTATCGAGATGGGACCGGGTATCTATGGTGTAGATGCCGTGGCTGAGTATCATTTCAACAAGAAAGCGCAGGACCTCTTCCGTGGCGAGTGTGCCCTGATAGCTGCTACGCTGCCTAATCCTAGAAAGTTCAGCTCCCTGTATCCGAGTGCTTATATGAAGAAGCGCCAGCGACAGATTGAACATCAGATGAAATTCATCCCTTCGTTCCCTCGTGAGGGTGAAGACTACGACCCAAGCACGGCTGTAGGAGGATATAGGGGGAAGTGATTGTTTGTTAACAGTTGATAGTTTATAGTTTTTCCTGTAAATATTGATTAATGGATTTATTGAACGACTTGAATGATGCGCAGCGTGCTGCGGTAGAGTATATTGACGGACCTTCGCTGGTGATTGCCGGTGCAGGTTCGGGCAAAACGCGTGTGCTTACCTATAAGATTGCTTATCTCCTGAGCCAGGGCATGAAGCCTTGGAGCATTATGGCACTTACCTTTACCAATAAGGCGGCAAGGGAGATGAAGGAACGTATCGGAAAACTGGTGGGCGATGACCTCGCCCAGCATCTCTACATGGGTACCTTCCATAGCATCTTCTCCCGTATTCTCCGTGCCGAAGCTGAGCATATCGGTTTCAATAATAACTTTACCATCTATGATGAAAGTGACTCACGTTCACTGCTGAAGGCAATCATCAAGGAGATGGGACTGGATGACAAGACCTATAAGCCTGCTGCCGTTCATGCCCGGATTTCGATGGCGAAGAACAACCTGGTAACTGCCGAAGCCTACGATAGCGACCCTGCCATCCTGGAGCAGAACACGCGTGCCAGGATGCCTGCCATCGGAAAGATTTATGTGGCTTATGTGCAGCGTTGCCGTCAGGCGAATGCGATGGACTTTGATGATCTCCTGATGCTTACTTTTCAGCTTTTCAGAGATCACGAGGAAATCAGACAGAAGTATGCCGGCAGGTTCGATTATATCCTGGTGGATGAGTATCAGGATACCAACCATGTGCAGATGTCTATCGTGATGCAGCTCTGTAAGGAAAAACTGCGTGTTTGTGCCGTGGGTGATGATTCGCAGAGTATCTATAGCTTCCGTGGCGCCAACATCGACAATATATTGAATTATCAGAAACAATTGCCTGGAACCCAGCTCTTTAAGCTGGAACAGAACTACCGATCTACTCAAACCATCGTAGAGGCAGCCAACAGTCTGATTCTTCATAACCGCAATCAGATTCAGAAAGAGGTGTTCAGCAAAAATGATAAAGGAGAGAAGATTCTGTATAAGCCTGCCTACAGCGACAAGGAGGAGGCACTGATAGTGGCGAAGAATATCCAGCGCATCAAGCGGCAGGATGATTGCGGATACGATCAATTTGCCATTCTCTATCGTACCAATGCCCAGAGCCGCAGCTTCGAGGAGGAATTCAGAAAGCAGGGCATTCCATATCGTATTTATGGTGGATTGAGTTTCTATCAGCGTAAGGAAATCAAGGATATCATCGCCTATTTCCGCCTTGTTGCCAACCCTGACGATGAGGAGGCTTTCAAGCGTATCATCAATTATCCGGCTCGTGGCATCGGTGCTGCTACCGTGACGAAGATTGCCGATTGTGCGCATCAGAACCAGGTGAGTTTCTGGGAGGTGATAGGTAATGTGGAGCATTACGGACTGAATGTCAACAAGGGTACGCAGACGAAGCTCGAGAATTTCCGCCTGCTCATCTCTTCATTCATCGACCGTTCGCATACTCTGGATGTCTATGAACTGGGTGATGCCATCATCAGGGAGAGTAGAATCAGCGAGGATATCATGTCGGGCAAGAATGCCGATGACCTGGCTCGCCAGGAAAACCTGGAGGAGTTTCTGAGTGGTATGCAGACCTTCGTGGCAGGACGCCAGGAAGAGGGACGGATGGATGAAGCTTATCTTACTGATTATCTGCAGGACGTGGCGCTGCTGACGGATGCGGATAGTGAGGGAGAGAAGGATGAACCGAGAGTTTCGCTCATGACGATTCATGCGGCAAAGGGTCTGGAGTTTGCTACTGTTTTCGTAGTAGGTTTGGAGGAGAATATCTTCCCGAGTCCGCTTGCTGCAGTTTCTGTCAGGGAGCTGGAAGAGGAGCGTCGTCTGCTCTATGTAGCGATTACCCGTGCCGAGAAGCATTGCATCCTGACCAATGCCAAGAACCGTTTCCGATATGGCAAGATGGAATTTGATAATCCGAGCCGCTTCATCGATGAGATTGATGCCAGTCTGATAGAGGGAGGAGAAGAGGCTCCTGAATCTTCATTCGGTGGGGAAAGAAGTTCATTTGGTGGCTATGGTTCTGATGGTGGCTATGGTGGAAGAATGCCATGGGATAGAGACAGGTCAGGCTATAGGCGTGAATCTCAGAACGCTAAGCCTGTAGCTTCGCAGTTCATGGCTGATCCAAAACCAGGATTTAAATCTGTAAGAGCTGTAAATGCAGTACATAGAATCATGGGTGATACCGCTAGTTCTTCATCCGTTGCATTAGCTGGTTCTTCAGCTTCTAAAGCTTCCTCAGCTGCTGGTTCTCTCAGCGAGGGCTGTAGAATCGAGCATCAGCGTTTTGGAATAGGAACGGTATTGAAGATAGAAGGTACCGGCGAGAACACGAAGGCTACCGTAGAGTTCCTGAATGCAGGAACCAAGCAGTTGCTTCTGAAGTTTGCCAAATTCACCATTCTCTCATAGAAAAAAATAATCTGATTTATATGAAAAAATCCCAGCTGGAAAAGAACTTCCAGCTGGGATTTTTTCATATAGAATCTTTTATAAAGCTTCATCATCAGGACGCTGAATGGCAGGCTTCTTGATTTTTGGAAGATGCTTCTTGCGTCTCAGCCAGGCAGCCTTGCGCTGCTCGTAATCTTCGCGGTGGCGTTCAAGGAAATTATCTGCCATGAATTTATTCCTTGAACTTACTGTAGATCACCTTGATCTGAACAGGACCTGTAGCCACCCGCTTGCCGTCCTTGGTGGTGTAATCCTTGTCTGGATCATCCGTCGCCTTGATCAGTCGGGTAGAGGTGAGCTGCATGTCGTGATTGATCTTGGTAATCACGGTAGCATTGTTCTGTGTACTTGTGGTCAAAGTCACAGGTACCAGTACCACCTTGTTCCAGTTTTCACTCTTGCCCTTGTTCCTGTACATCGCAGTAACCAGGTTACTGATGTTATAGAAGGTATAGGCATTCTTCACGCCTGTAGAGTTCTTGTTGTAAGAAGCCGTATAGGAGGTGCGGTTGTCTGTCAGCTTGTTCTTCTCGAAGAAGGCATCCAGACTGTCTTTCTGTACCATCAGGATAGTAGAAGGAACGCTGAACTGATAGTCGTTGTTGTTATCTACATTGTTCATTCTAGGGAAAGAGATGGTAGCTGTATTCAGCGTATCCTTCTCATGACCCTTCATGATATCCTCTACTGGCAGCGTTACTTCTGTGAAGATGCCGGCTGGAGACTTCAGGTAGGTGCAGCTCTCATCCTTTGCCAGATTAGCCAATGTCTTGGTGTCGTTGGTAATCTTGTTGAGCTGCAACACCTCTTCTGTACCATCAAAGCGGTTGAAGGCGAGACCTGTTACGATACTGTCGTTGCCCGCAGAGTTCTTCACCGTCTTCTGGATCTTGTAGTAGAACTGCAACTCGGTATTCCAGATGTTGGCTACGTTTCCGATACCACCGGCATTCTTGATATAGAAACCCGGACAAACCTTGTTGAGGAAATCCCAGTTGGTCTTGAAGTACTCAGGGTGATCCACGAAGGTGTTCATCACGTAAGAACCATAGTTCTTGTAGGTCTTGCCATCCTTTGCCGTATATGGCTTGTTCAGATAGATCTTGAAAGCCATCGTCGTGCTGTTCAGGTTATAGGTGGTGCTCGACTTATAGTTGTTCTCGCTCACCCAGTTGTCCTTGAAGGCATCATAGTCTGAGTAATACTCCTGATTCTCGCTCATCGGCTTGCTCATTTCGTAGGCTGTAGCCTTCATAGGTGCGAGGGTATCACCGTATGTAGTCTTGTATGATACCAGGAGATAGCATGAGTCTGCCTCGATCCTGCCTTCGTGTGCATTGCGGATGTACTCCAAAGTGTCCAGACTGAATGATGACAGTACGCCAAACTGGGTCATATAGTCGCCAGCTACGTAGGTACCGGTCTCAGGATCCTTCACATTACCGATCATACCCGTATTGTTTCGGCTCAGAACCGGGCCTGAAACGATGGAGCGTGAGGTGACGTTGAACACCTGGTCTTTGATAGAGATGTTATCAACGTCGTTGGTGATCGACGATCCGATGTTGTCGGTGGTGTCATCACATGCAGCAATAGTCATCGCTGCTATAAATAACGCTGTAAATAGTCTTAAAATCTTCATTATCCTTGAAATGTGTCTAATTTCTGAAGCTTACTCCTCATCAGGGCATACTTCGTTGATGAATGTCTTGTAGGCATCCGCAAAGTCATCGCCAGGATAAGCGAGGGTTGGTTTGCTCTTCTCATTGGCATAATCCAAGAGAGTTCTGTTTGCCAGGCTTTCGCCTTCAATCACGCCGTCGCTGTAGTCGATGGCCATCTTGCCCAACTCGATGAAGTCGAAGTCCTCCTTGTAGTCAGAGAGCAGTTCCGACTTGGCATCACGGAACTCCACGCAGCGCTTGAAGTGTGTGCCGAGTTCGCCCTTCAGCTCGTTGGTATAGAGTGAGATGATCACCTTTGAGTTGGCGAAGGAAGGCTCCTCAGCGTATGCCGTCTTGATATAGAAAGGAACCACAGCGCTTACCCAGCCCTGACATACGATGACGTCTGGCTGCCAGCGAAGCTTCTTCACGGTTTCCAGTACGCCGCGTGCGAAGAAGATGGCGCGCTCCCCGTTATCTTTATATTCCACACCCTGCTCGTCGGCTGCCATCTGGCGGCGGGTGAAGTAATCGTCGTTATCAATGAAATAGATTTGTTGACGTGTTGTTGGTATAGATGCAACCTTGATGATCAGCGGATGGTCTGTATCATCGATGATAAGGTTCATACCAGACAGGCGAATCACCTCGTGCAGCTGGCCGCGACGCTCATTGATGGTGCCCCATTTAGGCATAAAGGTGCGAATCTCAAAGCCTGCTTCCTGCATTTTCTGAGGTAATTCGCGTCCCATGATAGACATGTGGGTCTCGGCTACGTATGGGTCGATCTCCTGATTGATAAATAATACTTTCTTTGCCATAAATTTAATTATTATTCTTACGAATTAGGTGCAAAGGTACAAAAAAAACTCCAAAAAAGCGTATTTTTCTTCTGAAATTCAATAATTTCGGCAATAATTCGCATATTTTTAGGTTTTTTCTTTCTTATTTGAGAAAAAAGTTGTTATTTTGCACCCGAAAACAGATAAGAAGATGAAAGTAATCAATAAGATTGTTGACCTCCAGAACGAACTTTTCGATCGTCGCAAGGAGGGAAAGGAAATCGGCCTTGTGCCAACTATGGGTGCGCTTCATGAGGGTCATGCCTCTCTGGTAAAGCGCAGTGTTGAGGAAAACGGTGTTACGGTAGTTTCCGTTTTCTTGAATCCTACTCAGTTTAATGACAAGGGTGACCTGGAGCGTTATCCACGTACACTCGATGCTGACTGCAAGCTCCTTGAGGCTTGTGGCGCTGACTATGTGTTTGCTCCTTCTGTAGAGGAGATGTATCCTACACCGGATACCCGCCACTTCGAGTTCCCTCCGGTAAGTACCGTGATGGAGGGTGCCAAGCGTCCGGGCCACTTCAATGGTGTATGCCAGGTAGTTAGTCGCTTGTTCTATATCGTTCATCCTAACCGTGCTTATTTCGGTGAGAAAGACTGGCAGCAGATTGCTGTCATCAAGCAGCTCGTGAAGTACATCAACAGTGATGTGCAGATTGTGGAGTGTCCTATCATCCGTGATGAGGATGGCTTGGCTAAGAGCAGCCGCAATACATTGCTCTCTGCTGATGAGCGTGCCATCGCACCGAATATCTACAAGGCTCTGAAGGCGAGCGTAGAGTTTGCCAAGAATCATACTGTGCAGGAAACTCACGACAAAGTGGTGAGCGACATCAATGCCGTGGATGGTCTGGAGGTAGAGTATTTCCAGATTGTGGATGGCGACAGCCTGCAGGATGTGGCATCATGGGAGGATAGCGCCTACGTGGTAGGTTGCATCACCGTATATTGCGGCAAGACTCCTATCCGTCTCATCGACCATATCAAGTATAAAGGATAATTCCTCTATAGATTTCTTTATTAAGTTTAATCCGTAATAGATAAAAGTAATAACAGAACAATGCAGATTGAAGTATTGAAGAGTAAGCTCCATTGTGTGACTGTAACTGAGGCTAACCTGAATTACATGGGTAGCATCACGATAGATGAGGATCTGATGGACGCAGCTAACCTGATAGCAGGAGAGAAGGTGCAGATTGTGGATAACAACAATGGTGAGCGCCTGGAAACCTATATTATCAAGGGTGAGCGTGGCAGCGGTTGTATCTGCCTGAACGGTGCAGCAGCCCGCAAGGTGCAGGTGGGTGATACCGTCATCATCATCGCCTATGCCCTGATGGACTTTGAGGAGGCTAAGACCTTCAAGCCTACCGTGGTTTTCCCGAAAGAGGGAAACAGGGTTTAATGTTCAATGGAAACAAAAGAAAGGGTGTGTCATGGACTTATGGCACACCCTTTCTTTTGTTTTATTACTATATAATTTAAGGTGTAATTGCGATGAGTTAAGGATAGATCTCGATATGGCTGCTGCCGGAGTTGCCATTCTTGATAATCCTTATCTGGGTGGTGATGCGCTCGCTCATCGTGTCGGTATGACTGATGACGCCCACCTTCTTGCCTTGCGAACTTTGCAGCATGGCGAGGGAGTCGATGACGGTGGCTAGAGTATCGGGGTCGAGGGTTCCGAAGCCTTCGTCGATAAACAGGTTCTCGAAGGAAATGTTGCGGGAGGATAACGCCGACAAGCCCAGGGCGAGACCGAGACTCACGATGAAGGTTTCGCCACCTGATAGGGAGGTGGTGTCTCGGATATCATCGGCACGGTCGTGGTCGATGACTCGGATGCCCAGGGAATGTTTCACCTGTTGCAGTTCGTAGCGGCTGTTGAACTTTCTGATTTCCTGGTTGGCATGAGCAATCAGGAAACTGAGCGTATAGCATTGGGCTATCTTGCGCAGCGTCTTTCCGTCTGCTCCGATGGCATCTGTGATGGCTGTCCAGTCGTCCTTTTCCTGCGTTACGAGCTTCAGAGCCTCAGCCTTGTCGCCCAACTGTTTTATGGCTTCCTGATGGTTCTGCATCCTGGCGTTGGCAGCAATCAGTTCGTTGCGCTGGCTTCTCTCCTGATACTCCTGCTGAATGGCTAGGAGAGCATCACGGGTTTGGGCAGGCTGATGTTCCAAATGCTGCTGATGCGCCTTTTCTGCATTCTGGTAAAGGGCGGTAGTTGAAGCCACGGCTTTCTCCTTTTCGTCCTTTTCCCGTCGGATAGCATTCCAGTCTTCGGCAGAGTGAAGCATCTCCCGGATGGTATTTCGGTCGATGAATCGTGGTTCGATGCTCTTTTCTTCAAGCTGCTTGTTATATTCCTCAATCCAAAGGTCGAGTTCCTTTTCCTTCTCTTGCAGATTCTCTTTCATCGTTTTGTTCTGAGACAGTATGGTTTGATGCGAACCTTTACTGTTGGCGAGTTCCGCCTTCAGTTTGTTGATGTTCTCGTTCTGGTTGTCTGCTGCTTTCTTAGCCTCATCCTTAGCTGCTGTCAGTCTTTGTTCAGCCGCATCAGGTTCTTCTCCATTCAGAATCTGCTTGTATTTCTCCTGCCATTCCTCCATTTCCTTCTTGGCGCTATTCCATATCTGAAGGGCTTTCCCGTAAGCCTCCTCCTTACTCTTTTGCTGCGAAGTGAGGTTGATGGTAAGTGCTTTCTGCTCAGCCAGTTTTGTTGTGCAGGTTGAAGTGCTTTCCTGGACTTCATTCAGTATAGTTGAAGCCTTGCTTTCATACGCAGCTTCATCCTTCACAGCCTTGTCCTTGAGTTGGGTCAGACGTTCTATCTCTTTCTGAGTCTTGTTAAATTGGCTTAGCTTGTCGGTCGCATCTTTCGCCTTGTTTTCATAGATAGGCAAGAGCAATTTCAGTTTTGCCTCAGCCTTCGGAATCTTTGGATACTGGGCGATGAGCGCCTTCCATTCCTCTTCGTAAGTTGCGATTTCTCCCGACAGTTTTTCCTGCTGCTTCTGGAGCGTCTGTACTTCGCCGTCGTTCTGTTTTCTTTCGCCGGAAAGGTTCTTCTCCTGTTTCTGCTGTAGTTTCAGGAGATCCTCCTTGGCTTTCAGAAGTTGCGAGAGTTCTGTGGTGGCTTCCTCAAACTGCCTGTTGTCGGTATGATAAGGATGGGTCGTGCTGCCACAGAGCGGACAAGGCTTGCCTTCGGTCAGGTTGGCACGATGAATCTCCCATTTCTCGCTCACCATGAGGGTATAGGCATTTCTCAGCGTCAGGGTCTCTTGGGTCAGAGCCTCGATGGTCACCTTGCCCAGGGCTTCATCTATCTCAGCATTTCTCTTGCCCAAGACCAGGATGCGCTCCTCATTCTTCTGCTTATCTGTTGTGGCAGCATCGAGATGAGCCACAACCTTGATGGCTTGCTGGACATCCTGCAGTTTCCTGTCGGCTACAGTCTTGCTGTTCTGCAGTTCCTCTATGTTCTGTCCGGCAGTCTTGTTCTTTTCCGTCTCCCAGGTCTGTTCAGCGGCTTGCGTCGCTTCGTGCAGAACCTGTTTCTGCTTGGCAATTTCTTCCTTTGTCGTTTTGAGGGCAAGGTTCGCTTTCTCCGTTTCTGCTTCCCATTTTTGGATGTTTCGGGCGTTTTCCTCCACGTCTTTCAGGGCAGTTTGATTCTCTTTCTGCGCCAACTCCAATGCCTCTTTCTTTTCTTTCAGATTCGGCATTGCCGCTTCCATTTTTGTTTTCAGCGCCCTTGCTTCAGCAATGACCGACAGCGCCTTTTCCAGCTGTTCCTGTGCCTTGCTTACTGCTTCCTTCAGACTGGCGAGAGTTTTCTCGCTTTCATCGATGGCAGACTCTTGGCTTTTGATGTTTCCTTCCGCTTTCAGAATGTATTCTTCCTGCTCGTGGATGCTTTGCGTCTGTCGCTCTACTTCCTGCAGTAGGTTGACGGCTGGCTGTACTTCATCGTGCAACTGCAGACGGAGAATCTGGGCTTGCATCTCTTTGATGGCATTTGTTGCTTGCTCCATATCTATCTGGCAGGTAGCGATTTGATTTATTTGCTTATCGTTTTCCTCAAACCATTGCAGGTCTTTCGAGATGGCTTGCAACTGGCTGTCGAGTTCCTTCTCAGCTTTTTCCAACCGGGCGATTTCCTCCTTCAGTTGGGCGAGTTCTTCATCGTTCAGCAGGTTCTGTTTTACGGCTTCCACCGATGCTGACATCTGGTTGTAGGCATCCGTCGCCTGGTCTTTCGCTTTCTTGATTTCCGAAGCGATGTTCGTATAAGTTTCCTCGCATCCGATGAGTTTTTCCAGGAGTTCGTACCGTTCGTTTTCCTTTGCCGTCAGGAAGTTGGCAAACGAGCCTTGGGCGATGAGCACGGTGCGGAGAAACTGGTCGTAGTCGAGTCCGATAATGTTCGGCAGTTCGTTCCAGTCGGCAGTTTCTTCCGTCATCTCTTCTCCGTTTCTCGTGATTTTATAGAGCGCAGTCTTGGCGTTCTCGTAGCGTACCCTCTGGAATCTGACGTGCCATTCTGCGCGGTAGATGCTGCCGTTGTTGGCAAGGAAGGTGAGTTTGCTGTAGCCCTCTTTCTTGCCTCGTGTCAGGATGTTTCGGCTGTCGGTAGGAGCCAGTCGGTTACTTTCGCTGGCATCGGCAGCTCCGAAAATCTCGATGTTCTGGTTCTTGTCTCCTTTCTTCCTGGGATAGCGAGGGGCGCGGTTGTAGAGGGCAAGGCAGATGGCGTCGAGTAGGGTAGACTTGCCACTTCCCGTCGGACCTACGATGCTGAAGATGGTGCTCTCGCCTAAGGCACCTTCTTCAAAGTTGATGACCTCACCTCCCTGTTTGTCAAGCGAAGCGAGGTTGAGTATTTCGAGTTGTAGGAATTTCATAATGATGATGTCGTTAATAAATCGGATAACATTTTCTCCTGTCTTTCGTTCATCGGAGCGTTGTGCCTGATGGCGAAGGCTTCCTTCAGCGTGTCGAGCGGAGGACGGTTGATGATGTCTTCGATGCTGGTGATGTGCTGGGAACCCTGTATGGTGGAGAGGTCCAGTTGCGGGATGATGCGCTGGATCTTGCAGAGCACGGCATCTTTTTCGTTGACGAGTTTCTCCAGTTCCTTGATGTCATCGCTGGATAGCTTTTCCTGTTTCACCTTCAGCATCACATAGTCGAAGTGGTCGCTCAGTTCGCCGTCTGTTCTCTCTGAGAGTTCAGAATTGATGAGCTTCTGCCATTTCTTGAAGGTCAGTTCTTCCTCGTCTTCGGGCAGAATGCGAAGGGAGTGCTGCGGCTTGTATTCCAGGAAATCTACTTTTACTTCCTTATTCTTACCTTTGCAGTCTTCCTTTTCTTCCTTGTCAAATCCGATGGTGATGAGGTCGATGCCGTGGGTGTAGTCTTTCTCGGCAAACGACATCGGGAGGATACTTCCCGTGTATCTTGCCCAGTCGGTGTTCCAGAGATGTTGCCGTTTGTGGATGTGTCCGCAAGTCATATAGTCGGGATGTTCGTTCCATCCTTCCAGGTCCACTTCCTCCTGTCCGCCGATGATGATCTTCTCGCTCGCACCCTTCCTGGCGATATCCGAACCTTTGGCGTATATGTGTGCCATCATGATGCACTTCTTGCCTGGGTATTTCTTTCGAGCCTCTGCCGTCAGTTCTCTCAGAAAGTTGTTGACTCCCTGCGAGTAACTGGCGTTCTGCACCACATCGCTTCTTAGGAAAGGTACGGCGAGGATGATGACTTCTTCTCCTTCCTCGTTGGTTACGGGGATGATGAGGTCATCGAAGGAATAGAGCCAATGTCCGCCGGTTTTATCATCGTCCTCGCTTTCTCCCTGCTGCCAGATATTTCTTACGTTTTCTCCCTGCTGCCAGATTTTCCTTACGTTTCCTCTTATTTCCACGTGGTATCGGGTGAGCAGCGGACGGGGAGCCTCCAGTCGACTGGCTGAATCGTGGTTGCCGGCGGTAATGATGACCTGCATGTTAGGGCATAGTTGGGTAGCATCGGCAAGAAACTCGTAATAAACGGTCTGTGCCGCTGCCGATGGATTTCCGTTATCGAAGATGTCTCCTGCGATGAGAAGAGCATCGGGTTTTTGTTCAGCGATTTGTTCCAGGAGCCATTTCAGGAAATGCTTGTGTTCCGGCAGACGGTCGTTGCCGTGAAACAAGTTGCCCAGGTGCCAGTCGCTGGTTGCTATTATCTTCATACTCATAAGAATGTCTAATCTTAGTCTTTTGCTTTGTCTTTGGCTTGCAATCCTTTGACCTTTGTTTTGCAATATGACTACAAAGTTAACACAATTATTTGGGATACGCAAAGAAATAGGGTCAAAAAACGAAGAATTATGAATGGAAAAGTGAAGATATTCAGGAAAAGTCTTGGTTAATATAGGATAAAGTTGTATCTTTGCCTAGCAGAAAGTTTCGTTCATTACTTTTGAATGTACGTTCAGAACTTCTGAATGTGCGTTCAATACTTTTGAATGTAGGTTCAATACTATTGAACGGAGATTTCTATTAGGGTTAGTAACAATTATCCTTAGGGTTAGTAACAATTATCCTTAGAGACGGGAACCATTATGATGAATGGTGAATAAGAAATCACTTAGGTATAGTGGCTGTTGCAATAAGGAGTGATAACAATCTTTAAAAGAAAGGAATCGTCATGACAAAGTACAAGTTGCAAGAGATGCCCGATGTTCATAACACAGGCAAGCGCAGAGTTTATCCCAAGATAGTGACCAACCGGACACTATCCAGAAAAGAGTTCATCAAGAGGATGCAGGGCTACCATCGTGGTA
>ENA-ORTY01000258-ORTY01000258.1-human-gut-metagenome-genome-assembly--contig:-NODE-258-length-73378-cov-5.286636_pt1 | contig 73378 bp, 83 predicted proteins | sample MGYA00241917_ERZ509198 | MGnify/ENA primary metagenome ERZ509198 (study PRJEB26280, sample SAMEA2338857) | human gut metagenome | biome: human gut; feature: human-associated habitat; material: faeces...
AAAATCGCCTGCGTCTGCGGCAGCACAGCAACACTCTTTCGTCCCATTCTGCACACCACCTCTACATCATCTTTGTGCTTGTTATTATAGACGATACACCTATAATTGTCAATAAATAAAGACATTAAGAGCGGCGTGTCTGCGATGATTCTCTACTTCATTGTGCGCTGACCATCTTACCGATATGCATCCGGTCTTAGAGGTCTTTGTTGATTGCGCCGCAAAGGGGACAGATTACAGCTTCTGTGTTCATTGGATGCTCATCTCCGCCCTAAGGATTTGATAAACTGAAAAGAGGTTGGTATCAAAATGTGATACCAGCCTCTTCAATAAAAAGTTTCAAATTATTTAGGAAAGACGAGCAATAAAAAGTATCCGAGAGCGTAAAGTCCGCCATAAAGCAGGCCAAATCAGCCGAGAATTTAGTTCAAGTCCTGCCTAACGCTCTTAATTGGCTTTGTGTATCTATAAAACACGCTTTGAAAAAATGAGCCATAAAAACGGTGAAACCCCTGATTTCTCAAGGGTTTCAGGTGAGTGTATCTATTTTGGTCACTCAAGATGTCATGCGTGACCAATTTAGATACACGCTGAAAATAGGAAAAATCGAGAGCTGAAGCGGCTTTGGGCTGTTTCAGCCATATTTTTTTGCTTTCAATTTCCCATGATAGCGGAGAATTGGGTATTTTTAAGAGTGACCAAAATAGATACAGCCTCTCATCTCCGTTTTCCGTCTTTGCGCTTATTTCCGCTTGCTGTGTTTTTGAGGATTATTTTCCCGCTCTTTCAGCCACGCCTCAAATGCTTGAACATTTTCTTCGTGCGTATAGAACTCTCGAATGACAGGGAGCAGTGATGCAGCCAACCCTTTGAGTGCCCACAAGTCAGGTTCGACTTTATCGAGGTTGTAATCTTCCACATCTATGACTGTGCCATCCTTGTCAAGATGGATGACGCTGACGGGTATTCTGTTAAACTTCTCATCCATCTTTTCTCGGCTCCTCAGTGGTGGAATCTATCAGGACTTCTAATCGGCGCTTCTTAGGCCGTCAGGCACTTCATCCGGAAAGTTCTCGGCAAACCAGCGGAATGGTATAAGGACCATATCTGGTAGACCGTTTTCTGTTATTACGAAGCCGATGTCCTCGTTGTCAATACGCTCCAGGATTTCATCCAGTTTTTCGACGAGCTGTGTTTGCTCGATGCGTTCCATTTCGGATAGTGGCGGCAGTCTTTTCATTTTGGCATCCCCTTATTCCTGCTGTGATGTGCTTTCTCCGGAAGATACAGGGACAGGCTTTAGCGTACCGGTTATAAAATCATACAGCGCTTCAGGCTCTTTCAGACAATACTTCATGGTACAATCTGCTTCCCATACCGTATAGTCATCGGTCGCTTCATACAGCCACCAATCAATGTAGTCGTATTGGTCATTGACCGCTTCTTTCAAAACATCTCTAAGAGCCAGAAGATACTTGTTTTCGGCACCGAATACAAAGTGGCCATTGCCAACCAGGTCGAGTGCTTTGCTGAACTGTTCGTCGATGGACTCTTGCTCCTTTATCTTCTGGAGTGCTTTGCAGAACCCTTCTTTACTTAGCATTGGTGCTATTCCTCTCTTGCGCTTCCTGTTCCTCTTTCCACCTTTTGAGAAGTGTAATCGCATGATCCTGTGTCTTTGGGTCGGCACAGTATTCGAAGAACTGCACCGCGGCTTCTTCCGGCGTGAGGCCATAAGGCTTTAGCACCTCGGTTACCTGTGCCAGCAGTTCTGCATCGACTTCAATGGTAATCGTTACTTTGCCATCATCCATAATGCTGTTCCTCCGATTCTTTAAGATTGTCGTATTGAGGTTCCTCGGAGTAAAAGACCTGCATATCATCCAATCGGAGACACGACAGTCTTCCAAGTGCTCCTGACCAAGGGTCACCCTTTTCAGGGAGCATACAGCCGCAGTCGATTCCGATCCAACTCTTTGCATCCCATATTGCCATTGGGTTATCATACTGGAAACGGATAGTTGGCGTGTGGCCGAAGATGACTGTACAGTCCTCAAGAACAGGGAAACTGTCAAATCGCATCCAGACGGCAAAGTCTCGCTCACACTCATATTTACGGCCGTAGGTCTCATACAGCTCGGCAGGCGCTGCGTGGGCCAGAATGAACTTCCTATTATTCAGAGTAAGCTCTATGTTTATAGGCAACTTCTCCAGATACTCGAATATCTCCTGACGAGCGGTTTTCCTTATATGCTTCAGATAGTTATGTGTTATTTGCCCTCCATTTCTATACCACAGAGACTGCTTACGCTCATAGTAGTATTCAGGCCACTCCTCATCCTCTGGGGGTGGGTAGTAGAGAGCATTCATCATCATTAATTCGTGGTTACCCAGAAGCATTTTGGCATTTGACATCGCCATGATCTGACGAAGGATTTTGATGCCATCCGGGTTTCTGTCTATCACATCTCCAAGGACATAGAGGGTGTCCTCGGGCTGTAGGTTGATTTGCTTCATGACGGAATCAAAGCGTCGCTTTTGTCCATGAATATCGGACATTACATAAATCATGGTGTTCCACCTCCTTTTCTGTAACACGAACAATTACCATATTTCAGAGCGAATAGCTATCAAAAGATCACAACTCACAGATAATGATCCTGATTGGCATTTCCGATGACCTATCAGTCACGAAGTACGGGATGGTCTGTCGAAAAATCTGGATTTGGTCTTGAATCCTGACAAGCAGCCCTTTGAGTAAATCCTTTGAAATGTATCCATCGTTTTCATTCTCAACAGGCTTTTGAAGTAGCATCTCCAAGTCAGAGAGGTTGCCCCAAATGAAAAAATCCCATGAGTCGAATGTACTGCGTTCGAATGCTGGATTTTCTGCGCAGATGATATCCTGAGTTTCTGCCGCCAGGTCAGAAAAGCAGATTCTCTCTTTACTAAGAGCCAGCTCATCATGTGCGCTGGAGAAGATATCTCGTTCAGGCGCAGTATACAGATAGCGGTGTCTGAGTTCTCCATTTGCGTGTCGATGCCACTGATCGATGTTGAACCATTGACCATTGGAGAATAGCTCTACTGTGTAGCCGAGCCATTTACTCATGTGGTGCGCCTCCTATCGCCAAGTGCTTTGCCGTACCTCTAATGGAATCTTCCAATTTAAGCAATCATCTTCCCCACGGGAACCCGAAATCCTTGCGTTTGATCTTGCACCGAGGGTGTCCATCTTTCCAGAAGACGATCCCCTCAATCACATGGGTTTCCAGATAAGTGCGGATGCCTTCAAAGCTCCGATCCAATATAACAATGTCCTTACCGTGGGGCTTGAGTACATCGGCATCGAGGTTGTATGGGTTTGCTCTGAAATGTGGGCCGATGGTCTCATATGTTCCATCCGGTACGATTCCCATTCTGTCATACGCATCCCAGAACCATTTGTCGCCGGTTGCAGTTCGGTCACAAGGTACCCAACAAGGCAAGTGGCCAGTGACAGGGTCTGCGTTCTCCTGACACTTGATTGCGTTAGGCGGGACAGGCTTTCCATGTTTTGCATCGTATCTTTTGTAGAAAACACCATTGATGACCGCACAGCAGGCGCCGTCCCATTTGATGGTAGCTACGCCGTCGCCGGCCATGACCCAAGCAAGGTCAGGGCTGATATTTGGCAGTATCCGGACAATTCGATGGTTTTCAAATTCTCGTTCAAAGAGAGTGGGTATCTTTTTCATTTAGGCTCCTTTTCGATGTTACTTCACTGCTTCTATCGAGCCATTCCTCAATGGAAATAAATCTCTCGGCATGACTGATTTTGCCAGCACAAGTGTCACAGTAGGGACTGATCCAGCCAATAGAAACCTTTGTTGCAGGGTTCCCACATCTGATGCAAGTTCTCGCAGATAGGTGCTCATATTTGGGTATGATGTCACGAAGCATCCGCTCTGTACCGCCAAAGTCATACCAACAGAGCGTTCCATATTTCTCCTTGATCTGGGTAATGCGGTATTGGTCGAGATATTCGGCACGTACCAATTCCTCACGGATATCTTCACACATTTGCTCCCCAAAAGCCTTTCGCCAGCCGTCAGGCATGGAATCCAATTCCGTATAGGAATAGTCGTAATCTTCTGGAACTTTTCCCGTCCAGCGGTTACGAGGCATAAGAAACGGAAATCGCTCAATCAGCTTTTGGTTCGATTCTTTATTCGATTGCATTTGACGCCCCCTGTGTGTTTTTCTTTAGGCCGAAGAGAGACGAGTACGGATGGCGGTAACAGGCGAACTTGTATGTGCCTCCTTCGCTGGAGGTTACCTCCATATCTCTTCTCTCAAATCATTTCTCATCGGGTCCCTCAAACAGCGCACGGAAAAGAGCCACATGCTCTCCCACGAGCTGCGGATATTGGTAATAGATGTGTCGGCAAAGGCTTCGATAAAGATCGATGAAGCGGATCTCATCGCAGAAATCGCAGAGGCCATCCATGATTTGTTCTAACTGCTGCTCGTCGGTGATTTGATCCTTCAGCACCCGTTCGACCAATAAAGAGTAGTGCGCGTATGCTGTGTCTCGCAGCTTGCTGATCCCCTCGACTATATTGCGGAGTTCCTCCATTGCGTGTTGGCATTCATCCATTTGTCTGTCCTCTTTTGTCATATAGTTCTCGCAGCTCTGCTTCTCTCTTTTCTGTGATGGCTTTGCTGTAATAGGTTGGGCGGCCTGAGTGGTACTCTTCTGCCATCCATTTATCGAGATCAAAACTCCACTTGTGGGGTCCGAACTCGTCCGGGTAGTTCTCAATGAGAATGCGCTGCTTCTCGCGGATCTGCTCTATGATAGGGGCGATATCATATTGCGAGAACATCCTTGCGCCTTTCAACACATGGAGGATCTCGTTGCCCCACACTCGCTCATCAACGCCGCTGTATTTTTCAAAACCGATGCTGTCTGGATGTTCCTCGATTTTACCGCTATAGGAGATCAGGAGACAGTCATCTTTCAGGAAGTGGTTGATCCACAGGTTCGGGATGTACTGCAAGTCGGTAATACCTTTTGTGGAGAGGAAGCCCCACAGCTTATAGTATCTGCCAAAGACATACCATTCTGGGAGATCTTCCTCTTTGATTTTCGTTTTGTGATGTCCTGAAAAGAGAGTGAAGTCATCGTTCTGAATCCAGCACAGCTTGTGGTTTCTCCATACTCGGCGCTCAACAGTGTAGAGATTGCTCTTGAAACGACTCATTTGAAACCTCGCTTTATCATTTCCAGTGACACAACATCGTGGAACAGGAAGCGAAGCTTGTCAATTTGCTTCTCTATGTGCCAGTGTCCGCAAAGCCATGCCTTGTAATCTACTTTTTCTTCTATTCCATCGAGCCATCGCTCTGTGCTGTCATCAACCGTATTCTGATCGATCATGGGTAAAAACGCATCTCGCGGTTCGTACTTATAGGGGCAGGTATGAGAGAGAACAATGTCAATTCTGCTTTTCGTGATTTGATCTTCCACATATGTCTTGATTTCTGCCGAGGGCTGCTCATCTGCAAACCACAGCATATTGTTTTCCAGTCGGTAGTATTTGTCTACGCTATAAGCGCCGCCGATGACCAGATGCCGAGTCCCTTCCATAGTGAAGACGTCTCCGTCCCTGGCGAAGAGTAAGTTCGGATACTCATCCTCGTACCACACAAGGCCACCATTCCATTCTTTCTGCTTATAGCCCGCGAGAGTGTCTGGACGCCGTTCATGGTTTCCGTGAACACAGAAGACGGTTGGCTTTATTTTGGCAAGCGCATCTTTGCAATACCGATCTCGCCTGTTGCCGTAATAGTTCGCTCCGACATCGCCAAGGATGACGATGATGTCCGATTCTGTGAGCTCATAGTGTTGGGCAAAAGCAACGATTCCTTTCGCACTGCCGTGAATATCGCCGGTGTAATAGATCATACATCCTCATCCTTTCTGGCTTGACCGGATTATAGCATCAATAGAATGGAAAATCTCGCAAAAGCCCAAATCATAATCGTTTTGGGCGAAAACATAATCGTTTTTTGCACGCAACAGACCACAGGTCAATCTCTTAACCTGTGGTCTGTTGCTATTTGATATTCAGTTGATAAAATGATTACCACTCATCCTTGAGGAGATGGTGGTGCGAGCGTAGAGCGTTCTTGGTTGTTTTCAGTACATCCAACAGGACATAGGTTTCATACGGGGTGCAGTTGGCGAAGATTTTCTGCGCCTCGGCATTAGACATCTCAGTCGCACCCGTGAGCTGCCTGTTCAGGAGCGTATCAGTCGACACCTCCAGCGCATTGGCGATGCCAACAAAAGTTTCGAGACTCATAACCTTTGTACCGCACTCGAGATAGCTGATGTATCCAGCGGACTTGTCGATCATGGTGGACAGCACCGCTTGGGAGATACGCTTGTTCTTCCTGATTTTTTGGATTCTTTGACCAAGGACATAGTAATTGAGTTGCATAGAGAAACCTCCTTAAAAATTTTGGCAACTCAATTATATTTGAACCGTTATTTTATAGCGGTACGATTATATAAACTTGACCTTCGCATATTATATACTAACTTAAATTATAGTCGTTAGCTTATATCCGGCGAAGGGGAGGTGAGCTGGTCATGTATGAACAACAAGATCTGAAGCTGGTCGGCTCACGCATCAAAGCTGTTCGAATCAGCAGAGGCATGAGCCAAGCGGATTTGGCAGTCGAAGCTTCTGTTTCACTGCCGCTGATTAGCAACATCGAACGAGGAAAAACGGGGATGCAACTTGAGACTTTCGTCAAAGTGGCGGAAGCCCTTCAGGTATCTGCAGACTATTTGCTCCGCCCAGATGTACCGGAGGTCAAAGCAATCTATCAAGGTGAGTTTGCGGAGCTCCTTGAAGACTGCTCGGCCAGTGAGATGGAAACCATCTTAAAGATTGTCCGAGAGGTCAAAGCCTCCATGCATAAGAAGCAGAATAATGATTAATTATCGGATTGGGTGACCAATCCGATAATTTTTTTGTCATTTCCATACCATAGGTCAAGATGCTGACCTATGGTATCTTCTTATTTTTAAGCATTTTCCCTATAATTCACCCAAAAGGGCTTGCCCAAATGCCGGAGGAAAACATGGAAAACACGAAACTGCTGCCTTTAGGTACTGAACAAGGACTCGAAGAGACTGAGTATCCCTCCTTTGACCTGTGCCTGGGAGAAAACATGGTATCACCCCTTGTGGCACAACACAGGCAGTGGTTGAAAACTATCCGCCACGAAGTACCGAACCCCAAGATCCCGTTCAAGGTTGCAGTGTACATCCGCTTTTTCAACCAGACGAAATATAGAGACGAGGAATATCTCGAACGCAACAAAGAGGTTTTTCGTGCTACGCTGGCTCAGTATCCTATGTGGGAGTTTGTAGGTTTCTATATTGACAATGGATCGACCGCTCCGTATATGGAGAACTCTACAGCATGGTCTGAACTCCTGTCTGACTGCGATGCGGGGAAAGTCGACCTCATAATCACACAGAAGGTCAGCAATGTGTCCAGAGATGCTCAAGAAATGGCGATTTGCGCAAGAATGCTCGCTGCTCGCAAGCCTCCTGTTGGCATCTACTTCATATCAGAAGATCTATACACTTTGGCATCGTATTATCGCGACGATCTTCGAGAGCCTTGTTTTCTCCCAACCCCTGACTGGAAGATCCTGCCTGATGACGAGCTGGATATGAGAGGTGCGCTCCATGAGTAAATCAGCCAAGAAAGCCGCTGATCAAGCAGAACGCGAGAAAGTACATAAGCGATACTCGAATCGGAGAGAGCCAGATGTCATCTATCCGGCAAAGAAGCAGGTCGATTTCTACGATGCCGATATTCATCAGCGTGTTGCGGTCTACGTCCGAGTTTCAACTGATAATCTCGGTCAGGAAACTTCCTATGAACTTCAGAAGAACTATTATGAAGAGTTCGTCTTGAAGCATCCCAATTGGAAGCTTGTAAAGATCTACGCCGATAAAGGAATCTCGGGCACTTCGACAAAACACCGCGTTGAGCTAAACCAAATGCTCACTGACAGCAGAGCCGGAAAAATCGACTTGATTATTACCAAATCGGTTTCGCGTCTTGCCAGAAATACGGTCGACTGCATTACCATGGTGCGTAATCTTGCGGAACTTCGCAATCCAGTGGGCGTTTTCTTTGAGAGTGAATGCATCTTCTCGCTGAACGAGGATACAAACATGCCGCTGTCTTTTTTGGCTTCCATCGCGGAAAACGAGTCCCGCATTCGAAGCCGCAGTATGGAAGTTTCGCTTGCTCAGCGGTTGAATGGAGGACTTCCTCTGACACCCAAGCTGTTGGGCTATTCCCATGATGCTGACGGCAAGTTGGTGATCAATCCGGACGAAGCGCCGACCGTAAAGCTCATATTCTACATGTATCTGTCCGGATATTCTTCATCGCATATTGCAAAAACCCTCGAGGCACTTGGTAAGAGGACATTCCTTGGTAATTCCAAGTGGACTTCCGGCACCGTAATTCAGGTCTTGAGGAATGAGCGGCATTGTGGTGATGTTCTCACAAGAAAGACATTCACGCCTGATGTGATTAGTCATAAGTCCAAGAAAAACAGAGGAGAACGGCAGCAGAGCCTGTATAAAGGAGAACACGAGGCAATCGTGTCGCGGGACGATTATATAGCCGTCCAGCACATGATCAATAATGCGAAATACGGCGGAAAGTCTATTCTGCCGGAGCTTCGGGTGATTGAATCTGGCGTTCTGAAAGGATTTGTCACGATTAGCCCTAAGTGGGCAGGTTTCAAGGCAGCCGATTATTTACAGGCTTCTATGAGTGTCTACACGGACGATACATATTACGGCCAGCCTGCGGAGGGTGACGCCACATTCGAGGTGGCAGCTGGAGATTTTGATTTGCGCGGCTTTGAAGTTACGAATTCATCTCTCTTTGATGCGAACAAAAGACCGTATGTCTTATTTCAGAGCAAACAAATCAAGTTCAGCACAGATTGCGTCAGGCAGTTTGGGAAGGACAACAAAGTTGAACTGCTGATCCATCCGGGATTGCGGAAGCTCGCTGTTCGTCGCGCCTCTAAGGATTCTCGCCAGTGCGTACAGTGGTCAAGACCTGACGATGGAAAATACTATGCCAAAGAGATACCATGTACCGCATTTGGTGGAACCCTATTCGAACTGCTCGATTGGGAAACCGATTTTAAGTTCAGGGCCTATGGTAGACTCCTCCAAAACGAAGGGGATTCGGTGTTCCTATTTGATTTGAGTGAACCCGAGATTTTTATCCAGTCCTATCTCATGACGGGGACAGATTCTCCCATCAGCGGCAATGGTGAGCTTTCTCCTCTTTCCGTATCAGGAAAGCGTGTTCGGGCAGTTCCGAAGAAACTGGCAGACAGGTTTGGGAGTGACTTTTATTCTCACAGACTTACCTCATCTTCACCAGAATTACAAAGTGAAGATGCATGGAAGCTTTGGCTGGAAGGCCAACTCTTTGAAACCGGTGAGAAGCTTCAAGTCACCAAGTTTGATGAAATGCAGCGATTCATAGCAGAGCAATTAGCCCCCATAAAGCAGAAGGAAGAGGTGGATTTTAATGCCTGAAAAAAACAATATTCCAATCTTTCGGAATCTTGATGGAGTGTACTACCGCGTGGTTCGTGATGGTATACATGTCAACAGATGCTTTTCTGATTTGTCCGAAGCCGAGCAGGATGTGATCATGGCAGGGTATAACACGGAACAACTCAGACGGCTTTGTCGCTATCTCAGCATGAGCCTACGCCAGATTGGAGATGCGCTGGATCTTGTCAGAGACGAATGAAAGGAGAGCAGAATGGAAGTAGAGAATCAGGTTTCTTTCATCTCACCGATGCTGCAGAATACTCAATTCGGTAATGTCGATGATGAAACTACCATTACCTTTAAGGAGGATGCGGACACGCCAATGACAATCGACGCATCGGCACCAGGCGATGTGATCGAACTTAGTGACGACTTCGATTTTGATGGGTATCAGGTGGTTCGTAGGGAGTTCTTCGCTCATACTTTCGAGCCGTCTATCACCTTCAACAATTACAAAGTTTATGTCAATACTGCTTGCTTGAACAAGTTTCCCCATGCAGACTGTGTCCAACTCTTGATCAATCGAGAGTCGCACATTCTTGCGCTACGCCCTTGCGCCGAGTCAGAGCGAGACGCATTCGCGTGGTGCAACACATCTGGTGGGAAGAGGCGGCCCCGTCAGGTGACGGGTAAGTTCTTCTTTGCAAAGCTCTTTGAGCTGATGGACTGGAATATTGATTACAGGTACAAGCTGATTGGCAAGGTCATCCATGCTAATGATGAGTATCTGATTGTATTCGACTTGAACGCCTCCGAGATTTATCAGCGTATTGCAAAAGACGGAGGCAAGCCCAAGACTGCGCGTACACCTGTATTCCCAGCCGGTTGGAAGGATCAGTTCGGTTTGCCCTATCGTGAACACCAGAAATCTCTGCAGATCAATATCTTTGACGGATACGCGATTTATGGAATCAAGGATAGCTCTGTATCCTCCACGGCATCCGTGGAAAATGTCACATCAGTCCATACCGCATATCAACCAGAGGTACCTGTGCAGGAGGGGAGTGTAAATGGGTAGTACGGATAACAGCGCGATCATGACCATTGACTTAAAGTGGAATCGCTTTCGCATACATAAGTCCACCCTGAACAAAATGGGGAATCCGCAATATGTTCAATTTCTGGTCAATCCAGAAGAAATGTTCATTGCTGTACTTGGCTCAGATCGGCCCCTCGCTGGTGGCACCTCCAACCGAGTGAAGTTGGTTCAAACATCACGCCATTATTCTATTGAGTTCTACAGTAATACACTCCTGTGTGCTTTGGTCAACATGATCGGTACTCTCGACTTCCAATACAGTTATCGTATGAGCGGAGAGGTGGATGTTGCAAACAGAGTAGCCTATTTCTCCATGAAAACCTTAAAGAAAAATGAGAGGAGACCTCCCAGCGATGGATAAAGGATTTGCGGTGTTGGAGATCGACCCGGAATTTAAGACGCTCATTCGACCTTTACGGAAAGATGAGTATCTTCAACTCGAAGTAAATCTTGCAGTAGACGGTTGCAGAGAGCCAATCATCACATGGAATAACATCATTGTTGATGGTCATAACCGTTACGAGATATGCAATCGACTTCACATTCCCTATGCTATACGAGAGATGCCATTTGAGAACCGAGAGCAAGCGATTGTCTGGATCTGCAGCAATCAGCTCGGCCGCCGAAATATCACGGAGGAAACCAGACGATATCTCATTGGAAAGCAGTATGAACTTGAGAAAGTAGCGCGTAAGCATCCGCCCAACATCAATGGGTTCAACCAGTATAAGCGGAGAAACAAGGGTGAGCGAGGCGATACTTTTCGGCGCACAGCCCAGAAGTTCAGCGCTCAATACAATGTATCTACTGGATCTGTGCAGAAGTATGCGATCTTCAGTAAGGCATTAGACGTAGTTGGACAGGCAGACTCCGAACTTCCTGGCAAAGTGCTTTCTGGCACTTTCAAAATATCTCACGAGAACCTTGTGGCCCTTTCGAAAATGCCGCCGGAAGAGATCAGGCGAATTGGGTCAAAACCTGAGGACCTGCAACACCCCTTCACCAGTTATAGTGATACGCGAAAAGAATTTGCTGATACAGATGAGGAGCCAGTTGAATCTATGCAGGAAACTTTACCTCTTATCAAAATTCCCCCTATGCACGACCCGGATGCCGAAATCGCCGGTTTGACTCTGACCGTTCCGTCATGGGTCAGTTCCATCGAGCGAGCCAGAAACAATGCGGATATGAACGCCGCTTCAACGAGTGCAAAAAGCAAACTTGAGGAGGCGCTGTTGTCGCTACAGGAGAAGGTGTCCGAGATGCTCTCAGAAATCAGGGAGGTAGACTAATGCAAGACTTCAGCAGATTTGTTCCGAATGTCCACTTCGAGCAGATCCCGATCAAAAATCTCGTTTCTAATCAGGAATACCAGCGGCCATTGTCTCAGGCTCAGGTTGAAAAAGCCATCGAGGATTTCGACCTGAACCAAATCAACCCGGTAAAGGTGAGCCGCCGTGATGGTGTCAACTATGTCTTTAATGGTCAGCACACCATAGAGATCGTTGCTACTGTATCCGGTTCGCGGGAGACTCCTGTTTGGTGCATGATTTATGACAGCTTAGATTACAAGAACGAAGCAGACATTTTTGCAAATCAGATGAAGCATGTGCGCCCATTGAAGCCTTATGAGATATTCATGGCTAATATCGAAGCAGGAAATGAGCAGCAGCTTGTTATTAAGCGGCTCGTTGAATCCTATTCTCTTTCTATTGGGCCGACCAAAGCATATGGCGTGATCTGTGCGGTTGCCACGCTGGAGCGGATCTACACCAAATATGGTTACCATGTGCTTGACCGAACTTTGCGGCTCTGCGTTGGTACATGGGAGGGGGATATCGACTCTCTGGGGGCAAATGTATTAGCTGGTGTTGCGAGAATGGTCGTAGCATTTGGTGACCAGCTTCGTGATGAAACCTTTAAGGAGAGGGTTGGCTTCATGTCTGTTCGGCAGCTGTCTCGTACCGCTAAAGAGCGCGGAGCAGGGTCTCTCTGCTACGCTGAAGCTATGCTCGTTGCTTATAACCGAAAATGCAAGTACACCTTGCGAATGACGAAGCTTCATTCTGGAAAGGCTGCTGCAGAGGCCGATTTTGTGGAGGAAAACGAAGAACCCCTTGCAGACGATCCTGTCCTCGAGTAACAATCATCTGCGGTGCGCCCTGCGGTTTATGCAATTAACCCTTGTCTCATTCTGTGTTGACCATCTTACTAATATGCACCCGGCCTTATGCCCGATTGGGGGAAATTCTATGGAAGTAATCATTCATTTGCCGCGCTCAAAGGAAGGTCAGGAGGAACTTGCCAAGCGCGTTGCAACTGTCCATGCACAGTTGATTTATAATTACATCTCAAGGTTGGAGTGTTCAACAGAGCAAAAGGTCGCCCCTCTCGATGCGATTCAGGAGAACATCCACGATGAAATAAAGAAAGAGAAAGAGGGATGATCCCTCAATCTCCTACACTTAGACGGATTCTTCGACAAGGTATCCGCCACCGAAGATGATTCCCAGCTTGCCGTCAGGATAGACCTTAATGCATTCTACCATCTGACGGACGATGGCGTCATCGTACTCCATGCATTTGCTTTCTCTTTCTGAGATGATGGCTTGGATCTGCTCGATGCGGCTCTGTTCGCCGTTATCCTTGGCAGTGCTTTCTTGAATGGCTGCTATACGCTGCTTGAGAAGTTCTGTTTCTTGTGACAGTGTCATGAACTCGCTTTCATGGGCCTCGATGCCATCGCCGGAGCTGACACTCTCATTGACAAGCGCCAGCATCTTATTGTTTAGGGCTTCGACCTTTCTCTCCAACATATCTACTTCTTCCGGATCTCCATTAAGGCCGAGGGCTTCGCTGATGGTCGCTCTCATGAGTGCCTTATAGGTGGCGTTATCTTGCTCGTTAAACTTGTTGACCGCTCGAACGATGGCCTCCTGTAGCTTGTCCTCCATAATGGTGGGGGAATCGCTGCAGTATTTCTTGCCGTAGTCCAGTCGGCTGATGCAGCGCCACACGATGCGCTTGACACCGTTCCTTGACCATGTCACACGGCGATAGCGAGTACCGCAGTTGCCGCAGATGAGGACGTCGGTCAGGGCGTAGCGGGAATATTTTCCGGTGGATGTGATGGAACTCTTTGCGGAGCCTGGCGTTTTCGTTTTTCGTCTTGCCAGTTCTTCCTGAACCTTGTTGAAGGTCACTCGGTCGATGATGGCTGGATGATTGTTCTGAACATAGTACATCGGAGCCTCGCCGGTGTTCTTTTTCCGCTTCTTTTCGATGCAGTCGATGGTGACGGATTTTTGTAGGATAGCGTCTCCGCAATATCGCTCGTTGGAGAGCATATTCATGATCATGCCCTTGCTGAAGCTGATGCTCTTGCCGGGAATATCATAGTTCTCAGCCTGCATCATCTTGGAGATCTTGTCCACAGTTTCTCCGGCCAGGTAGAGGTTAAAGATACGTTCCACGATAGCCACTTCACTCGGTACGATCTCCGGTTCACCGTCAGCGCCCTTTTTATAGCCAAGAAACCGCTTGTACATAAACACCGGGGTTCCTTCCTCGAACTTCTTGCGGACGCTCCATGTGATATTCTTGCTGATGCTTTCGGATTCAGACTGTGCGAAGCCCGCATAGATGACCAGATACAGTTCGCTATCCGTCTTGAGAGTATCGATCTGCTGCTCCTCAAAGTAGACGCCGATGCCTTTGGACTTGAGCATTCGGACATAGTCGAGGCAGTCCACCGTATTTCTTGCAAATCGGGATACGGACTTGGTGATGATGTAATCGATCTTTCCGGCCAGACAGTCGTTGATCATCTTGTTGAACTCAGGCCGCTTGTCGGCTCTTGTGCCGGACTTGCCCTCGTCGGCGAACAGGCCTGCGAAGCACCAGTCTTTACGGCTGGCGATCATCTCAGTGTACACCTTCTTCTGATTGGTGTAGGAGACAAGCTGTTCTTCACTGTCTGTTGAGACTCGGCAGTACGCCGCCACTCTCTTCTGCCTGTATTTTTCTTTATCTACCGTCATGGAGCGTTTCGGCTCTATGACCGTGACGATCTTTTTAGGGACTTTCGTTACTTCCATCGTCCAGCGTGACCTCCGTTTCTGTCTTGGTATGAAGCACCACCCTGCCTTGCTCGCCGAGCGTGATGTATGAGGCGAGGGTGGTAAAGTAATCTCGATTGAATTCATCCTGCGTGACCATCATATGTGCCGCTTTTCTTGCGAGCGATACCGTGAGGTTCAACTTGGCATTGCTTTGCTCGTACATGAGCGATGCCATCTCGATGGTCTTCTCTATGATGTATTCCTCATTCGGAGCGTCACGCTCCAGCTCCAGAGCGATATCGTTTCCTACCTTGGTGACCTTCGCGTCCGGTTCATACCGTTTCTTGGGCTTCGGCTGGAGCAGATGGTCATTGAGGATGATCCGATTGATGAGGACTGTAATGGTTTCGATGAGTTGGGCATCGCTGATACGGACTCTGATGCCGCATTCATCGTTGGTGCAGTTCCAGCTCTCTCGAATGCGGTGCTTCATGCTGATGCGACGCTTCATCGGCTGACCGCAGTTGTCGCACCGGACGAAGTCTCGGAGCAGGTCGATGGCATCGTTTTCCTTCTCACAGGTATTGCGCTGCCGTGCCGTTTTCAGGCTAACCGCTGCTTCATATATGGCTTCATCTATGATGGGGTCGTATTCTTCAGTCCCAACATATTTGGCGTTGTCGATGATCCTTGCGATACGGGCTTTATCCCATGTGGTGGTCTTTTGTGTATATGGGATCTGGCGGCCGGTCAGTTCTTCCGCGATTGCTTTGAGAGAAGCGCCGTTCAGATATGCCTTAAAGATATCTCGGATGACTTCCGCTTCCTCCGTCGATATGACCGTCCTGCCATTTCGCATCGTGTACCCGTATGGGATGTACCGTATCTTTTTCATGGTCGCCTCCTATATGCGTTCTCTGAATCGAAGCCCGCCAAGGAGTTCTACGGACATTTCGTCCTCTTTATTGATTTGGATGGACTTCACAATTTCTAGGAAGAGTTTCTCATCGAATGCTTCAAGGGGTTCTTCCAGCTCGAAGATGAGCATCTTCAGCTTCTTGACTTCTTCCAGCATGGTGGCAGCTTTCGAATTAAACTTTTCCTGCCTGACATCCTTGAGTTTTGCTAACTCTGCATTGATCTCATTGGCTTGTGCCTGATAGACTTCAGGGGCGAGGTATCCCTTGGAGCGGAGCTGCTCGAGCATAAGCAGTTTTGCATTCAACTCGGCGATGCTCTTGCTTAAATCTCGGGCAGCCATATTGTTTCGTTTCATAGCTGCCAGCGTCATCTCCAGTCTGCTGATGACCTGTCCGAGAATGTTATCTTCCGAGAACCGCAGTTTGTTTACCATAGAGATGAAGCCGTCGTAGATCCGTTCTTCGCTGTAGTAGTTGGAGCTGCAAGCTGTGCTGTCATCTTTGTGAAGGGAGCATACCCACTTCACGGTACCCGACACGATCCTGCGCCTATAGAAAGAGCCGCACTCAGAACACTGAATGCGGCTTGTAAGCGGGTAGATATTCTGTGTTGTTGCTTTGGAGAAAACGCCCTTACGCTTTTCGATAAGGGTTTGGACAGCATCGAATACATTCTTATCGACGATGCTGGGGTGGGTGCCCTTTGCATAGAAACGGTCTTCCTGACCACGATTGGTATGCTGATTGAAAGGTACGGTCGTCTCACGATAGGTTTTTTGATAGAAGCTATCGCCGATATACCTTTCATTCCTCAAGATATATGTCACACGGCTCGGACGCCAGGTTTCCTTTCCAGACTTGGTAGGGATGTTGAGCTTGTTCAGCTCTCTTGCGATCTCGCTCGTGGAGAAGCCCTGCAAGTACAGGGTGAAGATATTCCGCACGATGACGGCTTCCGGCTCGTACACGGCCAGCATCTTATCAACCAGTCGGTATCCGTAGGGAGCGTTGCTGTCCACATACTCACCGAGTTCCATGCGCTTGACGATAGAGAGCCGCTGGTTCATGGAGATGGACTGCGATTCCTCCTGCGCCAGAGCAGAGAAGGTATTAAGAAGCATCTCGTCGCCCATAGAGAGCGTTGAGATGCCTTCCTTTTCGAACTGGACGCCCACGCCCAACAGCTTGAGTTTTCTTACATAGGACAGCGCGTCTTTTGTGTTCCGTGCAAAGCGGGAGATGGACTTCGTTATGATGAGGTCAATTTGCTTGAGCTCACACATGCGGATCATCCGCTGAAATTCACTACGGTTTTCGCTTTTCATTCCGGTGAGACCTTCGTCAGCGAAGATGTCCACGAGTTCCCAATCGCCGCGTGCTCCAATGTATTTTTTGTATGCCCGGATCTGCGCTGCATAGGAGTTGAGCTGATCTGCGGAGTTGGAAGACACTCGGCAGTATGCTGCGACCTGCATCTTCTTTGTGTCCTGCCTTGTGATGGGGGTGATGAGTCGCATTTCAGACATTCCAGTGTCCTCCTTTCTCTAATTTTGGTTGGTATCATATTATGATACCAACCACTTTTGGCAAACCACATTATACTGATAACTACATTGAATAGCTATCATAACAATTGAAACAGCGCAGAATTGACCTAATGCACAATTTCAGCGGGCCAATACTATGTCCGCACCGGTGAGCTTCATGTAATACTTTTTTGCCCTGGCATATTCCTTTTCTGTGATCAACTCTTGCGCAAGGAGATCTTTCAGCATATCAACAATAAAGAGAAAATTGGCGTTCTTGGTGTTCTTATTTGACAGCATGGTGCTACCTCCTTGATTGTAGTTGTTTTTTGCCGATAAAAACAGGCAGAGAAAAAGACAGCGGGCTACAATATAGCCCACTGCCTTTAGTGGTCTGGCTGCTTTGATATTAAATGCTGGTCGCAGTATCTCTCTAATATATCAAGACATTATCGCCTGACTTAAAAATGCATGGCTTCGCTATCCTCCAGACCGTGCTGGAAGAACATGATATAGTAGATGGGGATATAGATGATCTTTCCCTTCGTAGAGACCGTTCGCTCATTGGACACAACAAAGGCTTTCTGAATATGATAGTCTTCATTCTTCACGAAGCTGTTCAGCGCGCTGTGGATGGTATAGTCTTTGCCAGACTTCACTTCAATGGGGACGGCGGATAACGTGGCATAATCGTCGATGAGGTAATCCACCTCACCTTTGTGGCGGTTATCATAATAGAACAGTTCATAACCATGTGCGATAAGTTCACTGGCTACGACACTTTCATAGACGGAGCCGAGATTGATGCTGGCTTCATCGTCCAGCACAGCTCGGATGTTATTGCCATAAAGGATGCCGGTCAGGATACCCACATCATTCAGGTATAGCTTCAGCAGATTTTTCCCGGTGGACTCGACCAGCGGGAATACCGGATTAGAGATGGCCTGCACATTGAGGGCAATACCCGCGCTGATCAGATACTCGAACTCGTCTTGATAATCTGCGAAGGTCTTTCCCCTCTTATCTTCTATGCTCTGTGCTACGACACGCTTTTTCTTATTCTCCATGTTGGAGGGGATCAGGTCATAGATACGGCGGATTTTCAGCTTACGCTCTTCGTCATACTTGGATGCGTCGGCGGCATAGTAATCATGGATCTCCTGCTGGATCTCACGGACGAGCTGAATGTTGTGATTTTCCAGATAGGAATTGACCGCATCCGGCAGACCGCCGACCAGCAGATATTTCCGAAAGAAATCCATCATTTTGTTGTGGGTCGGCTCATCCAGCGCTTCCAGTCCCTCGAACTTCTTTCTCATGGCAGAGATGGCAAAATCGTTCAGCCCGTTGGCATAGAGAAATTCCTCAAAGTCCAAAGGGAACATCCGAACTTTACGGATACTGCCCATGGGGATCGATGTGGTCTGTGACAATGTCACGCCCAACAAAGATCCGCTGGCAATATAGGTGAAGCGATCATCTTGGGATAGGAACTTCAGCAGAGTCAACAGATGAGGGTATGCCTGGATCTCGTCGATAAAGATCAGCGTGTTGTCCTTCTGCTTCATCTTGCTGCCTTCCAGCATACTGACTTGCAGGTAGAAGTCCTCAACGGTTTTCGTTTCGGCAAATAACCGTGGGCCGATGGAGTCCTCCACCATGTTGATCTCGATGAAGTTTTCAAACAGTTTGTGTCCTACATGTCGGATGATATAGGTTTTTCCGACCTGACGCGCACCGTCTATCAGAAGGATCTTCTTTGAATTGCTTTGCAGATGATCTTCGATAAGAGATTTGATTTTCCGAAACAGCATCGTTGCCCCTCCTTGCAATGACTTTTCAAGAGGATTATACACCGCAAAGAGCAACTTTTCAATATAATTATGTCGAAGCTGTTGGCACTTTTCAAAAAATACAGATGATAGAAATCTAAGGACAAGTCTTGTCCTCACATTTCTATCATCAAAAAGGCGGGAGCCGTCCATTGGTTGGAAGAATATTGCTTTTCCCTGGTATGGTTCGGCTCCCGCCGTATTTGTTTTCTTGCTTCTTAATGATCCTATTCGACACTACTTCCCGGATCGTGGGCGGCTAAACTGACCAGTGGCTGGCACCACCCTCCGGGAATCTCACCCCTCCGAGGATCTCTCCGAGCTGCCCCCATTGCTTGAGTCTGTGGCTGGACAGTGAGTACAGGTCAACGGTATCATTGCGAGACAGCTTGCCAAAGCTGCTTTGGGCTGGGTGGGTATCGCTCGGCCACCTTAGTAGGCCGTCTTTTATGCGGTGTTATCCGCACAGGTGGGTCTTGGCGCACCCGCCGCATCGCTGCTCCCCTTCGTCGGGGGCCCGCTGACTGACGTTATCAGTCGCCGGATATTCAGTTTTCAACGTTCACAAGAAGAGATTTTTCTTCTCGCATGTATACGGGAGAAAACAGGCATCTTAACAACCCTCCTCGTCCAAATTATTTTTGATTTTTTTCAAAATGCGCTTTTTCCGCTCATGGACGGCCTGCTGAGACATCCCCAGCCTCTGTGCACACTCCCTTTCGGTGCGGTTTTTGAAGTAAAGTTCATAGACCAGCTCGTAGTCTTTTGGAGGAAGCAGATCCAGGACATTACGCAGGGACTGGAATACCATCTCCTCAATGGCCTGATTTTCGGGCGTATTTTCATAATCTATAAACTCGTGGAACCGCTCGTATCCCTCATTTTCGCCGCCGATCAGCGAACTCATCTGTGTCTCATGCTTAAAAAAGCGTTCCGTGCTATCTTCGATATTCCATTTCGTTCGCCTGTAAGTCAGAAAAACTTCCTTGGTTACTTGGATAAGTTCATATTGGCCGGTCATGGTGTTGTAAACATTGAGAATATATACTTTTTCGGACATGATTTTGATCTCCTTTTGATTTTTTGAAATTGATGGGGTTTTCAAAAAATCGGAGATCAGGGATATCGAGCGATATAGGGCTCCCAAAGGCTGGTCAGCATTGTTACCTCCGTTAAGGGGCAACAGCACAAAAAAGCCGGGCATTAAGAAGGCAGGTACACTTTGCAGTAACCTTTTCCTCTCAATGCCCGGCAATTTGGTGACTCATAGACTTCCTAATCTAAGAACCCGTGGCTCGGTGCGATCAGCTTTCTTATTCTGTTGTCGTTCTTATGTGTAAGTGTGGCAGGGTACCCGGTAATAGGTAGCTCTCCTGCGGCTTGGGGTGCGATAACTCAGGTCGATCTCAACAACCTTTCGGCAGTTGGGACACTTCAGTTCAATGATGCCCGAGGTGGGCGTCACCTTATCAAAGATGCGCCAGTCGCATTTTGGACAGCGTTTTACGACTTTGATCTCATATTGGTTAGTTTTCATAGTATACGGTCCTCCTCATCCATCTCGACTCGAACCAACCTATAGGGGTCGGAAAGATCATTCCTTTTCAGAAGTCCGAGCTGCATCATCCGAATGGACAATGCTGTTTTGGAAGCCCCCATAAATGATGCCATTGCCTCAAACTTCTTATAGTCAGCAGAGGCAAATACTCGGTTAAGTAAGCGCATCTGAGTTCCAAGCCCGAATCGCTCCATGCTCCGAATCACACATTCTGGCGGAAGCAAGATCATGGCAGCCAATGTCTCGACTTGCCATTCCTCCCAATCGGTATTTCCTCTGCTGCTCCGGTAATAGCAGTGGACAGAGCGTGCTTTTGCCTGGGCTCCATAGTTATGCGGAAACAGCATTTTCAGAATGTGGTGACAGCTCTCATGGGAAACGGTATAGTTTCTGCGGCCTATGTTTGCGCCTTCTTTCATAAGTTCGCTTTCAATCAAAATGGTTTTTCCATCGAGCATATAATATTGCTCTTCTTCGCAGCTCGGATCTTCGGGAAATATCTCAACGCCTACCTCACAAGAAGATGTCAAGCCGATTTTCTCGCCGTTCAGGGATAACCGGGCATAATCGACACGAAGGCCCAGGAGTTCTTGGCAGAGATAATCGATATCTACTCGTTCCGGGGCTTGACCGGATATAGCCGGAAGTTTTTTATAGGCTGCGATGACTCTTCCGCTGATTGTCTCAAGGTCATTGCGTGATAGATATTTCAATGGCTTATCTCCTATATATGTAGGTTTTTGGCTTCGACAAACCACTGATCTTCGTCCTCGAAGAGATAGGTTTGCCTTCCTCCAATCATGATCGTATAACGGATACCTGTTCCACCAACTTTTGTTGCTGCGGCTCTCCGCCTGCCGCAGACACGGTCGATGGGATATTCCTTCCCATCTTCAAAAGTCAGAGAGACAGGAGTTTTGGTGCGGTCTGGTGCTACGACGACCAACACCTTCACCACGGCTTTGTGGAATTGCATTTTCATCTTGTTCAGCCTCTTCCCTTCAGTTGGCAGTAGTTACTGATACATAAGTCCAGGCATGGTCACCAACTGCCTACCGTCATCAGGGATCTTCAAGTCACCCATAAGCACAGCGTAGGAAATGGCTCGTTTGCCGAACCTTTTTCGAATGTCCTCAACAGCGTCCTCCAGACGGATGCGACGATCCCGCTTCTGATGATCCACGAACATGGAGAGCTGCTCTGCTTCTTTCTGTGATACCAAATCAATACCACGGATAGTGACAGCTCGAATTGGCTTGTCCCACCGATATCGTTCCATAAACAGATGAAAGCCTGCCCTCGCGATTTCGCTTGGTAGCTGTGTTCTGAGCGGGAGCTTACACTGGTATTGTGAGCCATACAGGTCATTTGCCCGGACGGAGACTTGGACACCACAGGCCATCAACTCGTGGACACGGAGCCGATGCCCAACATCCTGGCTCAATTCCAGCATGACTCGGAAGACTTCTTCCGGCGTTTGCAGGTCAGCAGTACAGGTGATCCCGTGCCCGATGGACTTGACGGGGCTGACAAAGTCCTTGTGCATGACACGAGAAGTATCCGTTCCGTTTGCATACCTCCAGAGCTTGATGCCATTGATCCCCAGCATGTGCTGTAGCGTTTCTGGGGAGGCCTTTGCCACATCACCGATGGTGCGGATCCCGTATTGGGCCAGTTTGTTTTCTGTGGATCTTCCCACATAGAGTAGCTCGGCAGCATCGAGAGGCCAGATTCTTTCCTTGAAGTTATCCTGTCTGATTTCGGTGATTGCATCCGGCTTCTTCATGTCCGACCCGAGTTTGGCAAAAATCTTATTGAACGACACGCCGATGCTCACCGTCAGGCCAAGCTCATCCTTTGTTGTCTGCCGAATTGCCTCGGCGATCTCCATGCCTGTCCCGCAGGTACGGGAGCCGGTCACATCGAGCCAGCACTCATCCATGCCATACGGTTCAACAAGATCCGTATACCGGTGATAGATTTGGCGAGCCAGCTTTGAATACTTGAGGTACTGGTCGTACTGAGGCGGTACAACGATCAGTCCTGGGCAAAGCTGCCGAGCTTCCCAATTTACCATGCCTGTTTTTACTCCAGCTTTCTTGGCTAAGTCCGACTTGGCTAAGACGATACCATGACGCTCTTCCGTCGAACCGCACACCGCAACAGGCTTCCCTTTGAGCTCGGGATCGAGCATCATCTCAACGGATGCGTAGAAGGAGTTCATGTCACTGTGCAGAATAACACGCTCGCTATCCATGTGTTTTTCACCTCTTATCTTGTCCGTGTGCCTTCATAATAATTTGAATGTTTGTCTATGTCAATGTCGCATTTGTAGAGTAATAGTCAATTTTCTATTGACAGTGAGTGTTTTCCGCTATATACTGAAGCCATAAACAGAAAAGGCGGTCGCTATTATGAGTAAGAGCAAAGCTAAAATTCTTTCTCTCCCGATAACGAATCACGCGAACTATAATGCAGAGACGGAGCGTCAGGAAAATGTTATCGGAGCTCGCATTGATGAAGCACGACGCAAAGCTGGACTCAGCCTTGTCGACTTCAGCGCACTTTTGCGGCAGTATGGGGTAACAATGTCTCCCAGCGGCATCAACAAGTGGGCAAAGGGCAGCGCCCTGCCCAACGCCTATCAGATGATGGCCGTCTGCCATGCGCTCGATCTGGATGTGGATGTTTCTTATTTTTGCAGTAGTCATACGCCGGTGCTCAATGATACCGGTTTGGCAAAGGTCAAAGAGTACAGGGATGACCTGATTGCTTCAGGAAGATATAAGCCGCAGCCGAAGGTGGTCAGTATTCTCAAGTACATAGATATGCCTGTGAGCAATCTTGCGGTATCTGCTGGCACCGGCGAGTTCCTTGAAGAAGGGAACTTTGAGATGGTTAGTTTCCCTGAGAAGTCTGTCCCGAAAGGCGCTGATTTTGGTGTGCGGGTTTCTGGTGACAGTATGGAGCCGGTCTATCATGACGGTCAGATCGTTTGGGTAGAGGAATGCGAGACTCTGGCCGTTGGTGAAGTCGGCATCTTTGTCTATGATGGCGATGGCTATTTGAAGGTTTACAGCGAGCAGGAGCCAGACGAGCAACAAAGGGATGCATTTACTGATAGCTATGGCTGTCTGCACATGCAGCCTGTGATGCTGTCCTATAACCAGGCATACGCACCCAAGGCGATCATGCCCGACTCGAGATTCCAAATCGTAGGGCGCGTCCTTTGAGTACAGAATATTGGACTACATTTCCTTTAGAATTGAAGACAGGAAAGAATGTAGAAAGGCGGGGATTGCATGAATACGATAGCAAGAGTGATGGAGTTGGCCGACGAGCGTAACCTCTCGCTTTTCAAGCTATCTCAGTTGTGCGATGTTTCCTATTCAACTTTGAAGAATGCTGAGATGCGTGGAAGTCAGTTAGGGGTTCCTACAATCGAGCGTATCTGCGCGGCGCTGGGGGTTACATTGAGTGACTTCTTTTCGGAATCAGAAAAATGATATACAAAAAGAGAGAGGCCGGAGCAGTGTTCCTGGCCTCTCTCTTCCTTTTGAGTTATTTACTATTCTTCTTTTTCTTTGTTGCGAAAACAGCAGCGCCTACACCGGCGACTCCTGCTGCGCCAATTGCGACGGCAAGAGGAGAAGAAACTCTAACTTCGTACTCAGAGGAAAAGCCGTCCGCAGAAGTGGCTATTACGGTTACCGTGCCACCCTTTAATGCGGTCAAGACACCATTCTCATCAATCGATGCGATTTCTGGATTACTAACACTCCAAGTGATTTCCGGGTAGGTGGCGTTTTGCGGAAGTACTTCGGCATACAGTTCAATGGTATCCTCTTTATTGATGGCTCCTTTCGCACTTGCCGTGATGATGATCTCTTCCACATCTATTGGAAGAACCTCGATGGTATATACAGCCGAAACATCTTTTTGGGTTGCAGTGATCGTAGCTGTACCCGCATTCTTTGTAGTGAGTACGCCCTCATCAGAAACACTTGCAACAGAGGGGTTATTTACGCTCCATTCGATCCTTTGGTCCGTTGTATTGGCAGGTACAAAGACGCCCGATAATGTAGCAGTCTCACCGAGCAGAATTGAATCGGGTCCATCAATCTCCAACGAGGATGCCTTGATCTCGCTGATTCTTACAGTAACGGAATCGTGGATCCCATTTGTTGATGTCGCGGTAATTACCGTTTCGCCGCAGGCTAATGCGCTGATTTTCCCATCATCCGAAACCGATGCGACCGCTGGGTCTTCGGATGCCCAAACAAGTTCTGGATAGGTTGCATCACTTGGAGATACGACCGCTGCAACCGGGATTTCATCACCTAAAAGCGCATCGATTTCATCTTCTGCAATATCCACGGTTTCAACATATTTTTCTTTGACAGTTATTCCTACTTTACCGCTTACGCCGTTGCTGGCAGTAGCGCGGATTTCTACCTTGCCCGCAGATAGCAACTGTACGCTTCCGGAGCTTGAAACGGTTGCGATCTCATCATTGCTGCTTGACCAGACTATGGATGGATCATCAACATTCTCAGGGACAATTTGAGATGCCAGCACAAAGGCGTCTCCGATGTAGTGGTCGTTCAAATCGGGCAAACCGGAAACGACAACTTTGTCCGCAGTGATTTCTTTTACGGTGATCTTAATTGAGTTCTTTTTTCCGTTAAATGATTCCGCGGTTATAGTGGCTGTGCCATAGTTTTTGGCTGTGATTACGCCGTTCGACATGGAAATAACAGAAGAGTCGCTGCAGCTCCAAGTAATATTGGTATTGCAGGCGTTGCTCGGATAGACCGATCCTTCGATTGATGTTGTCTCTCCGATACCCAAAGTGGTCTTTCCCGCTGTGATTTTTACGCTTGACGGGAAAACATCTCTGTACGGGCAATAGCCTCCAGAGTGTAGGTGAGCTGGATATCCTCCACAATGGTAATGGTAGCTGCCGAGGCCGCTCTTGTTCTTGTTATCCCTGTGTCCACCACTACTATCGGTACGTCCAGAATGGGCAAAAGCAGTCGTTGCCGATGCAACGGCGAGAAGAAGCGCGAACACGATGGTCAGAAAGCGTTTAGTCTTTGTATTCATAAGTCCCTCCCACTTATGGATTGCAATTTCTGTACGGGTTACACACTTGATTTATTAATTTGCTCGGTATGCTGGCATGTGGGGTAGTTTGTGCATCCATAGAACTGTCCGAATTTCCCCCTTCGCTTTACCATGAATCCACCGCACTCTGGGCAGATGTGCTGGGTGGTCAAGACGGATGTATCCTGCACTTTATAATCGCATTGGGGATAATTACTGCAACCAACGAAATACCTGTTTGATTCATCATTCTTACGGACCAGCAGCGTTCCCGTCTTACAACGCGGGCATTTGACATGCTCCTGCGTCGTGTTGCCATTTGCTAGGATAAACACAGACTGTGACGGTGTAAACTCTTTGAAGAACTCGGACGGACGCTTACTGTCCGTGAGGATGAACACACGGTTTTTGGTGCGGGTCATGGCAACATACAGTAGACGCCGCTCCTCTGCATACGGGTAGTCCTCCGGGGCGGTCAATACAAGACGCAGCATGGGGTCATCGGCTATCTTATTTGGAAAGCCCAGCGTTGCATTTTGGAAATTCAGCAGCACCACATTATCGGCTTCCAGCCCCTTCGACTTATGTACGGTCATAAAGCTGATGGGAGTTTCAGGGGATGCGAGGTACTTGAGGCTGCCGTTCTTACCGACCTGAAATAGCCCTGACTCAGCTACTAATTCAAGATCATAGTTTGTCCGGCCCAGGAGCATGATGGATGCCTGCGGGCCAAAACCAGCTATGATCTTATCCATAATGCGCCGGAGTGTTGGGAACGGGGTCGTCTCATAACACATAAAGGTTATGGGATAGTCCAGCGTTTTCGGAGAGCGAAGAGCCTTTCGAAGCTGTTCAGGGTTTCGCATTACAAATCGCCCAGCTTCGTCAATGAGCTGCTGTGCGTTGCGATAGGTCTGCTCCAATCGTAAGATGGCAGATGCGCCGAAGTACTCTTGGAAATGAGTAAACAGTGTAATATCACTTCCGGCAAAACGGTAGATAGATTGCCAGTCATCGCCTACACAGAGCAGTTTGGCCTTAGTCTGATCTAAGATGGCTTTGACCAGCTTATATCTTGCAAAGGAAATGTCCTGATACTCATCAATGATGATGTACTGATATGGATGTACCTGAAAGCCGTCCGACACCTTTTCCGTGGAGAGGTTTATCATGTCCGCAAAGTCGATAGCACCATTTTCCTGAAGATTCCCTTCATACGCTATCAGCAGCGGCAGCAGGATTTGCTTGAACAGTTCTGTTCGTTTACGGAAGAATAGCCGCTGGAACAAACTATCTCCAGAGTATAGCGACAGCAGATCCTCTGGCCTATATCCCTTTGATTTGAACAGTGTAATGAAGGTGCAACACAAGCTGATAAACTCCGAGAAATAGCGATCACTTTCCTTTTCATATATCTTCTCGAAGATATCACGGAAATTGGGCTCGTGGTACTTTACACCATTCTTTTTGAGCAGTGAATCCAAGTAGTCCAACAGCTTGCCTTCACTCGAAAGGTACGAATAGGTTTCCAGCAGCTTGGTTCCATGACTTTTGTGAGTCTCCCGTTTCCAGACCATATCATCAAGGTACTTTTGCTCCTCAATGGGGGTAAGCCATGGCACACGCCCATTTCTGGTCACGCCAAAATGCTCCAAGTACAGGTCATATTCGGGCAGATAAAAGTCTGGACGATAAGCTTTCCTGCCGGGGTCATCCGACTCGAATGGGTACAACCGCTCGTATTCGTAATTGACGCCATTGAGGAACAGGAAGTTCGCAATGGACACTTCCTCAAGGCTCTTTACCCGTTCGTCTCTTAGAGTCCGTCGTTGCTCGCTACGATCAGCCGTGGCCTGACTGACCCACTGCGCTTGGTCGTATTTGCTGCGGAGCGTTTCAAAATCCACCGATTTCTCGTACTCATAAGCGGCCCCCAGCGAGTCAAACTTCTCCATATCAGCAGGAATGTGAAGGTAGTAGGCAAAAAACTCAATTAACTGTTTTACCAGCCCTGGGTGCGATACAACCTCGTTCTCAAAATAGTTTCGGACAAAATCAACGAGATTGTCTTGGACATCTGGGCGTTTGCCTTCCGCTGCGGTAATGATATCAAGCCCCAGCTTATGAAAGGTCGTTGCTTGAACGGGAATACCGAGCCGCCCAGAAATGCGCTCAGTCATTTCTTCGGCCGACTTCTTTGTGAACGCAATCAGCAAGATGTCCTCTGGCGCAACACCACATTCTTGGCAGAGGTACTTTACTTTTCCAGCTATCGTAAGCGTCTTACCGCTGCCAGCACCGGCCAGCACCAGTGTACGGGGTTCATCACTAAGAACAACGATCCGTTGTTGCTTGTCCAAGCTTTTCCCATCTATATCGGATAACAGGCTATCGCAGCGCTGGGAGCTCATAGCCAGAAATGACTCGTTCATTGCCGCAAGGGTGTCAGCCACATGGTCGTAGTCTTGGAAAAACTGCTGTACTGCAGGAAATATAGGGCTGTTTTTTGGAACGCGGGTGGATCTGATTTCTCTATATGTTTGCGTCCACTCACCTTTAAAGGCGTCGATTTCCCCCAGGGATATATATCGTCCAACCATTTGGCGGACAGCCAAGTCGAAAGCCGATATTTTGTCCTCTATGGCTTTTTCTTCATCGACCGTCAGGGTGGGCCTAAAGCCGTCGATGATCTTTTGAAATATCCCCATTTGTGTACCTCCATGCGGAGTATTACGGCTTACAGCGCTTACATGGGTCGTAGCCCATCGCAATTAAATCGGATCGGCTGCCAGTGTAATCCTGGCGATTGCTGGACTTGATCTGACCAGCACTGGAACAGCTTGGGTAATGGAATTTATGAGTATTAGTGTTCAGCACATAGGTCTGTCCCTGCGGCTGAGTTTCGACCGGAGGCTGGGGTTCCGGCTCAGTAACGGCAGGGGGCGTCTCTGATGGCTTAGTAGCAGGCTCCTCAGCCGCAGAGCCATCCAGTTGACTGTCACCAGTAGCATAGTCGATACTTACGCCGGGCTGGACATTGTAACAGAACACGCAGAACAGGATACCATCGCCCTTGTCCTCCACAGATTCTGCTTCCATGACTACACCGGATGCGACCAGGTTATTTCCGTCAAACACAGGGGTTACGCGATACAAAACATGGTTGCTGGTTTCCTTTATGTAGTCGGCCACCATGTTTTCAAACGGTAGCATTCCTTGGATGTTAAGATATCGGGTTCCAGTGATCAGATTTTGCGTGTTGGCGTTTTCTGCAGTCAGCTGATAGCCGATGAGGTGGCAGCGGTTGTAAAGATACTTGCCATCCACACAGTCATATTTGACTGTATGCCAGCCGGAGGGCTTAACTTGTCCGATAGAACCACGTTCCTCCGTGGGCATCGTATCAAGACCAACATTGGCATAGGCAACGCCACAGCGACCAAGAGAGTCAAGATTGCTATAGGTTTCAAAAGATGTGGTGGTAAACTCACTGTCCGTAAAGTAAGGAACATTGTTATTCAGAGCCACATAGGGGCTGCCAGAATACGCAGGGATGTCAGAAAGCGAGTAGCTGATCGTGACAGGGGCGGTCGGAACAGTTACTTCATCTGTTGTAGGCGGCGTGGTCGTCCCCTGCTCAGCAGCCGGATCGATGGTGGGTTCGGCTACTTCCGGGAGAACAGTTTCGGAGGCTGAGGGTTCTGTGCTTTGGCTGGTACTTGGGGAGTCAGCAGATGGTGTTGTCGGCGTTTCCGAGGTAGCCAATGCGACGGAGAACGAGATGCAGAAGGCAATGGCAATGATAGCTGGCTTTAGTGCCTTGCGATGCTTCTTGTTTTCTCGCTCTACCCGTTGCTTTTTCTGTGCTGACTTTTTATTCAACTCGTACCATCGGGCATTGTCTCCTTCAGGAATTGCAGGTATGTTCTGAGCGCCAAGCAGCTTGTCCCATATGCCACGAATCGGCTTGATGGGCAGTGCGAGAACGGCAGTAATGACCAGAAGCAGGCTACCCACACAGGCACCGGCGCCCAAGGCCAGCAGCAGGCAGAACACCACGAAGACCCAGCCACCAGTGGTTTTCAAGACTTGAAGCAACCTATCCTTGCTCATTTCGTGTAAACCTCCTCTGTGATTTTTTCATGCGAGTTGCCGACAAAATCCTCAGTGGAAACCAAATGCCACCCATGCGCTACAAGAGGGATGTCAAAATGGAGGTCTGCTGGGTAACTCCGGTTCCATTTATACAGGATGATTCTATCGATCCACTGCTCGTAATGGGCAACGGAACAGTCCTCTGCAAAGCAGACATCCTCTGGGGCAGCTTCGTTCATAAAGGACTCGTCCGCGTTGATCAGCGCCTCTGGGTCAAACTGCTTTGCGGAGTAATGGTTCATCCAGAGGTGTTTTCCCTCTGCCTGCTTGAGAATACGCTCCCTGACAACCACATCCTTACTCTGACGCCTGTGGTTGAAGAGCATCCCCATATTATCATCCACGCACACAATTAAGGTCATTTTCTTCTCCCTCTCTCATCAGCGTTAGGCCAGCTTTTTTTAGCTCTGCAGCAAGAAGGGACTCGTCCACAACAGCGTCCAACCCCTCAGCGCCAGCCGCATGGTTCATACGGTAGATCAGCATGACCGGCTTGCCGCGGATAATACCGTGTTTATCCGCCCAAGTCTTGAAAAACAAGTCATTCAACTCACGATAGGTCATATGTCCCTCCCCGTGCTGTTCGCCGATTAATGATCTGGCGATTGATATCACTACCGGTCAGCGATTCATTCTGGTCGAAAAAGATGGTTATGCCATAGCATCTATCCACACAGTTATTCGCTCCCAATTTATATCCTTTCCAACACATTATATATGGAAGTTTCTTTATCTGCAATCACCTTACTTAACTTACTTGCACATAAGGTAAGCGGGGTATTAAACACTATCCAAAGAAACGTACATTACCAGTGGTAAAGCACATAATGGCAACAAGTATAATGAATTAGGTAACGGTCAGGTTTCTATCTTTACAGTTCTTATGGTTTTGGGGAGCAACTGAGGCAAAAAGACCTGTGGCAAAAGTCTTTTGTAAACTCCCAAATGAAATGTTAAGTTCTGTGCAGAACTGCCTCTATAAATAAATGACCGCAAAAGATAACTTGATTTTTGATGGAGGTAATATTATGAGATATGGAATTACTGGTTTAATTGCAACTGCATATACCCTTGATAAGATTGATCAAAGAAATGGAATCAAAACAGGTCAGACTTACATGGGCTCACTACCGTGGGGAAAAATCGCCTTTTGCGCTGGGTTGGACATTATGAATAACGCCCTGCGAGGCTCAGGCAGATACAGCTATCAAGCTACCAGAAGACGCAATAGGAAACGCTTATAACGACACGATTCGTTTCGGCGCTATGCATGTAAGGATAAAGCTATATTATTCTCTTTGCCTTATGCTGGCATTGACTAACCAGTTGTGTTTTTAGCGTTGGAATCCATATCGTTCAATGGTATTTAGCTCTAAAAGTGCGTTTCGTATAGTTGAAATTTTGTGCTATTATGATATAATTTTACAAAAATAGACCTCATTCTTATAGATGGGTGGTGTTCTTCTATGCTTCTGAAGTGTCCCGAATGCGGCGCTCCTGTAATTGATCGGGTAGACGCGTGCAGGGAATGTGGGTGCCCAATCGACTATATTAAGAGTCATCAGGGGAAAAAGGTCATTCAACTAAGATGTCCCGAATGTGATAATACTTTTGATGAAGGTCTCGCGTGTTGTCCGGAGTGCGGCTGTCCCGCTAGCTATGCAGGAGCATATCACGAGTGCGACTCACCAATCTTTTCAGCAACAACAGCACCGAATATGTTAATCGCTGCTGCTAATAAAGGTAATGCTGATGCGATGTATTGGCTTGCTAATTGTATGTACTTCGGAGAAAACGGTTTTCAGGTTGATACAGCCGAGTCAAATAAGTGGCTGAAAAAGGCCATTGAGTTAGGTCACTCACAAGCTCAAGCGGACTATCCTCAATGGTTTCCTGTCGTTTCCAATGTGCAATCTCCTAAGGACATTGCGTTGAAAAAGTTGTTGAGCAACTTTGATAGCATAATCGTATTTGACCTCGAAACAAGCGGGCTTGACCCAAGCAGAAACTCCATAATTGAGCTCGCTGCAATCAAGGTTAGGTATGATTCCAACCATATTGACACCACGGAAACCATGAACGAAATGGTTTTGCTCCCTCCGAATGAAATTCTTTCTTCAAAAATTGTGGAGTTAACAGGGATAACGAATGAACAGCTCAGGTCTAAAGGAAAAGTCAGTTCTGCAGTTTGCAATGCTTTCGTTGATTTTATTGGAAATGATAAGCCCCTGATGATTTCCTACAATGCCCAATTTGACTTGGCGTTTTTATGTGCGTTTTTAAGTAAGAATCATCATGGCGACATTTTCAGCCGACTACATACTATAGATGCCCTAACTGTATATCGGGATAGAAGACCGTACCCACACAAGCTGTGTGATGCAATTAGTGCATACAACCTCGAATCTACCGTACACAACTCGCATCGTGCTATTGATGACGCTTACTCATTATTGGAGGTTGTCGTTGCGATGGAAACGGAAAATCCGGACTTGCATCGCTATATTGATCTTTTTGGATATCTGCCAAAGTACGGAGTTAATGGTGTACCCTTACCTGGAATCCACTATAAGGCTCAGCCATATAACAGTACCGGTAAACTATATGAAAGGTAAGCTTTTCAAATGAAAACAAGTCTATCAAGCATTACAAATTTGAACATTTCACCAAGGGGACGAAAGCTCCCAGTCTCCATTTATGAGTTTGTTGCGACGGTATTAAGTGAATATGCTCTCAGTAATTTAAAAGTCGATTCAAATGACTCCGCCTTTCATAGTATTAGTTCGTATTTTGTCGGTGGTGAAATTCTAGCAAAAGATCTGATACAAAAGCTCCTGATAATACCTGAAATTGCCTCTATCTTCGATTGCTTTCCTTCAATGGGTAATGGGAAGGAATACGATTATGCAGTGTGGAGTCAGTTCCTCAGTGACACTACATGGGAATATGATGGAAAGTCTAGCGTTTTTGTATTCAAAGAGCACACATATGCAATGGAGAATAAGGTCCTTATTCTGGAGAAAGAGCCAGACGGCCTATTTGCGAAACGACTCCATTGCGAAGCAACTGAGCAATACTACGGGCGGATCGGACCGGGTGCTCGTGAAGACAAAACGGCTATACAGGCACTCCCGATATTTACCCCAAGACCGCAAGAAGTTACCATGCAAGATGAAGATGTTGAAAAGGCCGTAAGCGATTCTGATTTTTTCACCTTGGATGAATCTCTTCAAGGCGCAGATCCTCAGCAACGTGAAGCAATCACGAGTGGCATAGATAAAAACCTCATTATTTTGGCTGGTGCAGGCAGCGGGAAAACGAGAACACTTGTTGCGCGTCTTGCCTACCTTCGTGCTGTGAAAAAAATCCCGCTCAATAGAATACTTCTCCTTACATTCACAGTAGCTGCTGCTGCAGAAATGCGTTCTCGCGGGAAATCACTAGTTGATGTCATCTATTCGAATATAGCTCCAACAAAAAAAGCAACAGTTAACGCGCGGACGATAGATAGCTTTGTCATTCAGCTTGTCAACACTTATTACCCTCAAATGGGGTTTTCACAAAAGCCTGTTTTTGATTTTGACAATAATGTAGAAACGAAGCAACAGAAAATTCAGATGTTGAGCGAAATTATCCGTGAGAACAAGTTAGAGGGCATTTTCAGGTTTTATCTTGCGGGAGCAGGCACGCGCTCGGAAAAGCTCGGTAGGTTGCTTAATGATTTGATTGATTATGCCCGGGGCCTTCCTATCAACTGCGCCGGTTTTGACTTTTTACTTCAGCAGTATCAGGAACACCAGCGCGCAAACGGAAAAATAATGGGCTATACTGAGGCATCTCTTTTTGTGAGAGATGCGATCATGCAGGAAGATTCGCCTGTGAGGAAGGGCATTATTGCCAAATACTCTTGTATTTTAATCGATGAGTTTCAAGATGTAAATGTGCTCCAAAACAGCATCTTTGAGCCGTTTTATGATGTTGGGGGCATAAACTTTACATTCGTTGGCGATGATGACCAGTCCATTTATTATTGGCGTGGTTCCGATAATACGATTATCAAAAATCTCGTTGGCAAACCAAACTGCAGAACTACCTACCTGCTCACAAATTATAGAAATAATCCAAATATTGTCGAAGCGGGAAATGCAATTCTAAGTACGATTCAGAATCGTGCAAAAAAAGGTAAGCCGATTCACGCGAACCGTGCAACGGGGGAAAAGATCCGTATTACAACCTACAACAGCAAGTTCACTAATCTTATCAATGAGATAAACATACTATTAGCGTCAGGGAAGTCAGCAGATGAAATCTGTATTTTGTCGCGAGATCGTAGAACAGCCAATAGTATTCGTGATGAACTTACGGCAGCCGACATCCCTGTGTCGAAAGAGGATTCTATCATCGTTCTAAGCGATATGTATAGAGAAATGAAGGCTATATTGAGCATTCTCAATGCATACGACATTACCGCATCAGCAAAGGCACTTATATCGGTTACTCAATCTGTTAATGTTACCGAGCGTCATATCCAAAAAATTGTAAAGGGTCGATGCACTGAAGTTGAATGCGAAGATAGTCTAAAAAAAGTTAAGGCGCTAAGTGATGAAGTCCGGCTAAACCAGATCACAAGCCTGGCGGATGCGGTTGATCGTTTCTCTATTAAAGCTGGAGAGCTTTATGAGGGAAGGGTTAATGACCACCACTCAGATGAGGTGTTTGAGCAATTTGAAGAATATTGCCAAAATACATCTGCACCCTGGCCCGTTCCGAGAGCACAGCTAAAAGAAATCTTTTCAACATTTGAAGACAATGCGAAAAAACGCGCGGTCTCCGGTAAACCGCTTACCCCTGGTGTGCGAATCAGTACGATCCACTCTGCAAAGGGCCTTGAGTATGATATAGTTATCATTACCGGCCTATCTGCAGGGCAATATCCTAATACAGAGCAGATTGACCGAAAGTATGCCGAAAGGAACGAGCAATTAAAGACATTTCAGGAATCTCGTGCGTGCTACTACCGTCAAAAACAGGAACTTGATCAATCGGTTTTCCCTACTCTTCTGGAGGAATGTGACAGTCCGATTTTTACTGAGGCTGAACGGGATAGGATGCAAGATTTCCAGCAAGAACTATTTGACATGAGAGATGGTCTCCTAACGCTCTCTGCAGATGGAGTGGAGGAGTACTTAGATGCCTATGTTTACTTCATGACACCTCTTATTGCTCAATATAGTTCGGACATAGCAAAGCTCAATACCGAACTACTTAATAAGCAGTCAGAAGCCGAAGAGATGAAGGAGCAAATTCTAGTTGCAACATCAGACACGGCAGAAGATGAAAGCAACTATGACTCTCAATTAAAGGAACTTTGTAAAAATATTGCCGATATTGGTGAGTCGATTGAACGGCTGAAGATCAAAAGGAATCGTTTTTTCGAAGCAACAGCCAATCTGAACAATTTTTATGTACAGTGCCTAACAGTAAAAGGTCTATTGGCAGATATGGCGCGTGCGGACGAGATTGAGGAGCTACAGCAAGAACTGAAAGCTGAACGCGAACAGCGAACAAATGAGGAACGTCGCCTTTTCTATGTAGCAGTGACTAGAGCCCGCGACTATCTCTACCTGTGCTACGAAGCAGGTACACAACCCTCCGAATTCATTCGCTTAATTCCCGAAAAATTAAAGGCCGAACATATAATGATGACATTAGAAGAGGAGCGTGATTACCGCCGTATTGCTAACTCCATGCATAAGGAAGTCTCTAAAGCAACAGTCGATGAGCACAAGTTGAATGAACAGGCTGATCAGATTTTAGGCCAGGAACAGCTCAACCAGTATGTTTTGAAAAAGTCTGAAGAGTTTGCACGAAGTCATGTTGTTTTTTCTCAGCTCAGCCCATCGGCCAAGAGCTATTATGACCGAGCGGTAGGACTCCTATTCGTTGCCGAAGCAACGGGTGGAAATTTCAATACGGAGTTCGCACATAATATGCAGCGCATGGCAGAGACCATTCTGCAAGAATTCTCAGGGCCAGCAGCCACTCCCTTCATCACAATGGACTCAGCTATTATAGATCGAATTGTTTCCGACATTCGCAGAATTGCCCAAAAAGGATGCCGGACATCGCCTCCGGCAGTAGGATATCTTACACGCCTTTTGAGCGAGCCGGACCCACATGGAGATGAGTTAACAACATTGAAGAACGCAGGAATACAGCATTTTGTTGTACGCTCTGGCAAATACAAGATTAACGAAGATGTTGTGAAGAGCTGGTCGAACTCTAGTCGCTTGTCCCAACCGGACAGATTTCTTACTGCAGCGATCGATCTTGCAAATATGCGCAATACACTAATTCACCGCGACCCAGCAGCCTGGCCGGAGGATGCAGTTCCTCTTATACTGTCTAATGCTGAGATTTTGGTCAGGGAGTGCAGTGTTGCGGGAGACATAGATGTAGCTAATGCCGTTAAAAGATTAACTGCCGAATATGTTAGATTTGGCATGAGGGTACGCCATGACACATTTGGCTTGGGTCGGATTGTTGATGTGCAGCGAGAAACTTTTACTGTTCTATTTGAAAGCGGAAAGCGGGCCGCTTTCGCGAAATGGGCAGTAGAGAAATCATTCGCCCTAATATAATGAGGGAACTATATGCAAAAGGTAGTAATATGTAATGTCACTATGCAGGAAAATCCAACCCCACTCAGCTACGTAGGGGAGGATTCATCAATACCTGCAGCCAGTTTCCCTGTTGTCTATCCCGTTGCCAGCTATATGCCGCACATTGTTACACAAGAGGATAATCTGCGTGTTATCCTCTTGTGCAAATGTGATCCAGCACAGTTCTGGAAGAAGAACCTTCAAGTGTTTGAAAGCGAGTTCAAGTCGTGCTGTTCAGACAAGGTGAATTCAATTGACTACACTATCATTCAAATCCCATTTTCGGAGGGCAGCAATACCTATGCCCGCATAATACGGGATATTGTAGGAGCAATTCCTTCGGGCGCAAGCATCTATGCGGATACCACATACGGCTCTAAAGACCTACCGATACTCTTGTTCGCTGCGCTTTCGTTTGCCACGCAACACTTGAATAGCAAGGTTGAGCGGATTCTCTATCGCCGCGTATACTTTGTTGAAGATCGACCCAATAGCCCTGTCTTGTGTGATTATTCATCTCTTCTTAATCTAACATCTCTGATATACACAATCAGTTGTGATTCTACCGAAAAAGCGAGAAAAATGCTTGACGCCTTGCTTACGATATGAGGAAAAGGATATGGTATTAGATGAGCTGGCTGTCAAAATCAACACCTCTCAGGTTTTCATGCCTGGTACGGCAGGGCTTCCAACCTTATATCAAAAAGCCAGATTTGAGTTGATTGAGAACGTTTATCTGTATTTGCAATCATTAAGTAGCCGCTACAGCGATATGGGACTTGAAATTGTTGAAACGATAGACCAATGCTTGAAGAGCTTCAACCCTGACAAAGGCAGTTTTCTGAACTACTTTATGCTGTCCATGAAGCGCCGATACGCGCGAAGTATTGCTGAAAACGCAACCGTGATTAAACGGGGCGGGATTCATCTATCCAAAGCAGATCAAAAAAGCATTGCACAGCTAAAGTGTCTTGCACGTCATCTTCACTGTGCTCTGGACGAGGAAAAATTTCCTCGAAAAGCGAGTGCCATTTTGTCGGTTGCAGAAGATGAGATTAGAAGGCTTCTGCAACTGAATCAAGAGGCTGTGATATTACCTACTGGCGTCAGTGACGAAGATGCAAATATTCTTGACCTATTACCAGCAGGGGACAATGTTGAGCTTGAAATGGAAAACCGAGACACGGTTTCTCGTTTTCTCAGTTGCGTAGAGAAGCGGTTCCAGAGCTGCCAGCAGAGGCAAAAAATTGCAATCTCACCGTTGCTATCTGCTAAAATACTCTCTTACTATCCTGAGGTCATTGACTACATCAATCCTGCCTCACATAGTTTCTTTGATCAAAGAATGTTTAAGCGTTATTGTGAAACCGGAGAAGTCCCATCTGCTCGTGAGATTTCTCTGTCTTTGGGGAGATCAGAAGCAAGCACCAGCAGGTCGTTGAAGTCTTTTCTTGAAGAAGTGCGAAAATGTATGGAACGGCCGCTGTAGTGACTTGACCCTTATGGAGAAAAAGATTATGGCGTTAATAAAATGCTCTAAATGCGGCGGGAAACTAAGCACACATGCAATACAATGCCCGCATTGCGGTTGTTCTATGGCGGAAGCAGTGGCTACATCGCCCAATCCCATCAAAAGCCAAAGTAATTGTGCCGCAGGTCTGCAGGAAAAGCAAACCGTCCAATCTGTCAAGCAGTTTGAAATAAGCCTTGGGCATTTGGTTCGCTTTATAGGCACCGGCGGTGCAGTGCTTATTCCGGATGGCGTGAAGTTTATTGAAGATGGAGCCTTTGAAAATAGTGCAATCTCCGGAGTTCGCTTTCCTCTATCTAGGGCTATTGAAAGAATTGGAAAATATTCGTTCAGAGGCTGTAGAAATCTCCAAGTTGTGATACTTCCGATTGGATTAGTCGAGATAGGGGACGGTTGCTTTGAGGGCTGTAGCAGTCTTGAACGCCTCATACTCCCTAAATCCATACGCGCAATCCCGCCCCATGCCTTTAGCTTTTGCGGGAAGTTAAAGAGAATTATAATTCCCCCAAGCGTAGAGGTGATAAGCAACGACGCCTTTATTGGGACGAGCATTCGAGAAGTCACTTTGCCTGATAAATTTGAGGAACAAGTTCCTTCGCTGTTCCCAAGCGCATCCATCGTGCATTACAGTCGAGTCGAGAATGAGCCTAAGATAGCAGAGAAACACGGACAAAGTCAACTGTATCCTGCAGCCTCGACTTCAGGCTATAACGAATTCAAGGAAACCGAATGCCCTAAAAGTGCAAATGCATGTGAAGTGGAGTCACAAGTTTCTGTTCGACAAAACGAGGAGCCCGCAGAACAGGATTCGGTACAAAGCGGCAAAAGAGAGAAGATGGTCGTATGTCCCAAATGCTGTAGCATCGTAAGTAACTACGCTGGAGTATGCCCGCGGTGCAAAGCCATCCTATCGAGTAATAGAACCACGAATTTGAATACAGCCAATAGCCAAAAGGCTTCGAGTGCTTCCTGGCTCGATGAGTATAAAAAAAATACACTCAAGGCAGACTCAGGAACTTCAAAGTACCACTCCTTGCAGGAAACTGAGATGTCTGGAGATTGGAGGCGCGAGGAACTGAGGCGTTCGGATCTCAGGAAGGATGAGGCCAAGATTGAAAAGGTATACACTTCGCCGACTTCTAATTTCTATTACGACTATGACGAGACAGATTGTGGTCCCGATTCCCTTTCTGACTCTTATTGGGACTATCACGGGTGTGACTAATAGAAGGAGTCACCTCTGATAATTCTCTACATGGAATGACTGTTCTTTCTCTGCCTTAATCTCCGATAGAGTGGGCTGTTCTGGTGGGCTCATATTGACCCCGTCCTCGGTTCAACAAATAGGCGCAGTTCCCCCTTTGAGAAATGAAATCATCTGTACTTTATTTGAATAAAGTGGTTGGTATCATATTATGATACCAACCACTTTTGCTCATAAAAGTGTGTAAAGATTGGAGGTGTTGCTCCCATTTGGACGATGCCGGGGCAGCTTGGCAAGGTAGCCATGTTGCTCCAGATCTGTCAGTGCCCGCTTGACCGTGCTGCGGGAGAGATTGAGGTCTCTGGCTATGGTCTTGATGCCGGGCCAACAGCTTCCGGTGCTGCCGGAGCGGTCTTTGAGGTACATATAAACAGGAATCGCGCGGTGCGGCAAAAGGGTATCCGCATAGATGGTATCGAAGTAACTCACGGTGTATCCTCCTGATGGGGCAGGTTATAGGCGTGTCGTTTCGGCTGGTGCGCATAATCGATGTCCTCGGCAACGATCATGTCCTGCATGGGTGAATCGTGCATTTGTCCAGCACTCTTGGAGGAGCGCTTGCTCTGCTGCTCTGGCAGCTTGGGCGGGTATTTCTTCAGAATGGCACGAGTCAGCGCTTCTCGGTCAGCATAGTAGACCTTACGGGCAGACTGCTCTGCCACACGGTATTCCTCGTCGAAGGTGATGCCCCATTCAAGAAATAACCGCAAGTGAGTGCGCATGGGGTGGCATCCGGTCTTCTGTACAATGAAGTTGCCTTTGGGAATTGACTTGAGTTCGTCCGCCGTCAGCAGTGGACGCTCCATCATTTGCAGACTTTGGCTGGGGTCATTCTTGCCACGGCTGACTGTGCCAGACAAAACCGTGCGGCTGCCGAGGGCTTTGGAAAAAGTCTCTGCCGCCTCGCTGTTGGGCGCAAAGCCGCCGCTGATCACATCCTGGCAGTTGTCCATCAAGATAGATGCGCCCTCTTTACCATAGTTCTTCTCCAACTGTGCCATGGACTGGATAATGGGTACCAGTGTCAGGCGGCGAGAGCGTCCCGCACTGAACAGGGGCAGTATATCAAAGGGCGGCATGGTGCCAAGCTCATCACAGAAGAGGATGACGCGGTTTTTCAGCTTGCCGCCGTTCTCATCCGCTACGGCGAAAAGTTCACGGGAGAGGTTTTGGATCATCAAACCCGCCATGAAGTTTTTTGTAGTATCCTCCTCCGGTAGAATGAGAAAGATGGCAGACTTCTCCGCAGCAAACATCTCAGCGTCAATGGCACTGTCGAAGCATAGGATCTGTTCCAGCTCCGAATCCAGAAAGGAATTCAGCCGGGACAGCACGGTAGACATGACGGAGGCCATCGCCTGCTCGGAACTGTTGAGTGCTGCCCCCGCCAGCCAGCGGGCTTTGTGTTCAGAAGGCAGTTTATCCATGAGCACCTGAAACTGCGACTTACCCCGTACTTTAGACGGCTCCAGCAGATCCTGTACCATTTTGAAGACGGACACGATATGACGGCGCTCCTCTGGATGTTCCTTGTCCGGCGGCAGAAACTCCGCCAAAAGCAGGATGACAGAGGACAGAAGTCCCTCGGCCGCATCATAGAAAAATGCGTTTTGCCCATGGTCGGAGTTTCCCTCCGGGCTGACGATAGACTTTGCGAGGATCTTGGCATACTTCTCCGCTTTAGCTCTGGCGGCAAGATCATCCGGCTGCGTTCTTGCAATGTCCATATAGCGGTTGATGAGTGTCAGTAGGTTGTTACCGTCCGAGCGGGTGGGGTTGCGCAGATCAATGACGGAGATATGCTTGTAGTCGTAATACTTTTGAGCAATGGAGCCGTAGTTGCGGGCGAGGTCGCCCTTGGTATCCAAAGCCAGAAAGCTGACACCTGATGCACAGGCATACTCTAAGTTGGGATAGAGAAAAAACGCCGTTTTGCCCGCACCGGAAGCCGCAATCATCAGGCAATGGATGTCGTCGCTATCTACCAACGCAGTCACTTCATTCTTCTTCCCTTTGCAGCCCAACACCAGCCCCTGCTCGGTGGGGAGAGCTTGACCGTTTCGCCACTCTCTGACCCTGAACGGTACATGGGCATAGGTCTGGCGGATCTCTTTGTCCGTTGCCCAGCGCGCTGTGCCGTGCTGACCATCGCCCACAGTTCGGGATTTGATGCTGCCGAGGGTGTAATGATAGGACAGCATGGCGAGTCCACCGATGACGGCGAACATTCCAAGTCCCGCCGCAACTAATACTCCTATATTGGAGCTATTCAGGGTATCCCACATTGTCAGCAGAAAGTTTGGCATAGGTCGCTCCTTCCGTTTTCTATTTTCTGATCCGCTGTCAGATCGTCGTTCCAGTCCTTTTGCTGCGGTACGAGCCGAACTGCGGTGAGACCATGTTCTTTCAAGAGCTCAGCCATGCGCTCGCTGGCAGCATGACCGGCAGCATCATTGTCCAGGCAGAGGCGCACTTGCCGGAGCTGGGGGAGCTGCCGCACCATCTCCAAGACCGGAATGGAGGATGTCCCGCAGCAAGCCACATAGTTATGCTCCTGCCAGCCTTCCGGGTGGAGGGAGATATAGGAGAGCAGATCGATGGGGGCTTCGAATACATAGAGCGTGTTATCTCCGCCGAGATAATGAAAGCTGTGCTTCGGGTCACTCCCTTCGATGTTGCCGCGGTAGCTTTTGCCGATGGTATACAGTCCGCGCTTGTGTCCATGACGAGGAACGCCGTGTTCATCGAATCCGACGAACACGGCGTTGTGATATTCCTTTGTCCCATCCTTGGATTTCTCGCAGCTTTCGTAGATGAGCTTCTTGCGAACGAAGGCGTTGAGTATCTCTCGGTCGATGCATCGCTTTTGCAGCAGATAGGCATATACCCGACGCATGGACTCGTTCTTCTGCGGCAGCTCAAAGGGTTTCGCAGGCTCTGGCACTTTTTCCTTTGCCGCAGGATAACTTCCGCAGAGATCATCACCCAGCAGCATTGATACAGCCTCTGGGTAACTGAGCCCGTAAAACTGTTTTACAAAGCTAATGGCTTTTCCGCCCTGCTCGGTGGCATGGTCGAACCACTCACAACCGCGGATGGTGATGCTGTGGTTGCTGACAAGGCGCTTATCCCTGCCGGATGCGATGAGCTTCTCCCCACGGCGACGGAGGAACTCCTCCAAGTCCACCGAAGCCGCCTGCTCTTTCTGTGTATCTGTGAATGGAATAAATTTGGGCATAGTTCCTCCTTTACTGTGATGGCTGAGTTAAGCCGCTGTCCCCGTGGTCGTCTACTTTGTGTCCCATTGCCATGCGCTTCTCCTGCAATCTGCGGCGGCGTTTCTTGTCGATCTGCATTCCGGCATAGATAGCGGGTTGTGCGGCGTTCTCACGGAATATGCGGCTCATCTGATGAAGCATCCGAAGGACAGCAGTTCCTACGGACGCCCCATTGAAGTCGTTTTGATGGTCGATGAAATACTGCGCGTAGGTATTGCCCTGTGCTGCCGCCTGAGAAAGATAGAGCAGAGCCTCCTCACGATCCGTTTTCACTTCATGCCCCAGCAGATAGAGCTTCCCCAATGTGTATTGCGCAAATTGATTGCCATGTGCAGCAGAATCTTTCAGATGCCGGATGGCGGCATCCATATCTGTGGGAACATCATCTGCACCGATGAGCAGCAGCTTACCGAGACGATATTGTGCGTATTGATTCTTCTGCATTGCCGCTTTTTGCAGCCAGCTTCGTGCCTGCGAAAACTTGCCCTGCTCCAACAGCAGCTTTCCCAGTGCATAGGCGGAGCAGTCGTTTCCAGCCTCTGCGGATTTGCGAAACCACTCGGCCGCCGCTTCCTGGTCAACTGGAGATCCCACCCCATCCCGATACGCTTTCCCAAGCTGATGGGCAGCGATGGAGTAGCCATCTTTCCACAAGCGGCGGAGCGTGACCAGCGCCATCGCTTTCTCGCCGGGATCTGCGTCCGCATCGTTCAATACAGTTTTTGCCCTTCGATAAAAATGTGCCTGTTGATAGATAGTTTGTGCTGGACTTTGAGCCGGGTGTGCAGGTGGATATTCTGGCTCCGGCTCATCCGTCATGGCATCATCTTCGAAGGTGAAGTTCGTCTCCGAGAGCCGGAGCGTCTCTCGAATGACCATATTGCGTACCGTCTTAAACTCTTTTTGTTGGGACAAGGGGATGCGTTGCGGCGGCGTCTGGTTATAGTCGATACAGAGCTGCTCTCGAAGATCCTGCCACAAAGAATAGGCGGCAGACACACGCTCGTCCTTCGCCAACTCATCCACGATCTCGTCCACGATACGCTTGATGCGGGGCGGCAGGTAACCGTAGACTTTCTTGCCATCGACTTCTTGAAGCCGCTTGGCAAGGTCTGCCACCAGCAACTCCGGTTTGTCATTCTGCAATGTCCCCGTCGACATCTGTTCAATAAGGGACGCCATCTGTTCTTCTGCTTCCTGTTGTAGAATACTTCTTTGATGATCTTTCTGCTCATAGATGTGCAGACGCTCGTTTCGGTAGATCGTGCTGACCAGTGCAGACTTGATACTGCGGATACCCTGCTTGGTGAGGAAACCTTCTTTGGGGGCAGTGGAGAAGATGACCATGTGGACATGGAGGTGCTTCTCTTTTTCGTGGAGTGCCGCATACCAACGCAGATGATCCGGATGGATCTTATAGCCCTTGGCGATGTCCGTGATGGAGGCGTTGATGAGTGCCTGCCAGTTCTCAATGTCTGTATATCCCAGCCGCTCCGCATTTTCACGAGAGAGGGAGATGATCGGTGTCCACACATTTCCCTGATGCTGTGCCACTTCTGCTACGGCATTCTCCAGCGAGATAACTTTTCCATCGACATTCCACAGACCGTGTTCGCCCAACGATTTTACGCCGGGACGGTTTGCAACATAGTCCAGATAGTTTTCTCGGCTGTCCATCGGCTCGACGAAATCTTCGTGTATCTGTTCGATGAGGTCAAAGGCAGTCTGCCGATTGGGTGTGTTTGCATAGTCCTCATGCTCTGGTAGTTCCTTCGCTTCAGGGAAGCTGCGGAGCAGGCGCTGGATGTACTTCTGCTGTTTCTTTGTAGCCGGGAGATGGGCGTTGTCATCCTTGAGGAGCTGTACACCCTCACGGGTGGCAAAGTAGCGGGTGCGATGGGCCAGCCGAGCGGCATCTCTTCCGCCTTTCATATAGGGCGAGATGAAAATCAGTTTCGCCATGTGTCATCTGGCAACTGCCGCTGGATATCCTGGGCATCTTCGAACTTGATTTGACCGTTAGTGCGCAGTACCTCGTCTACCACATAGCCGCGCAGGGCGCGGCGGTCCTCCATCGTGTCACGGAAGTGGGCGGCAATGGTATGAGCCATGATGCCTTGCTCCACCGCACACTTGAACAGGAGACTGTTGGTGCGGTTGGCATTATCCGCAATGATCCCGCGCAGCGCTGCCACCAATGCATCCGAGAGATACTCGGTGATATCTCCTGCTCCGAGGTAGCCCATGTAGAAGCGCAGAGCCTTTTCTACGAATTCATTTCGGTTTTTGCTGTTGCTTTCTTCCAGCCAGCTATCCATTCGCCTGCGCGTTTCAGGATAGAGCCGGATGGTCATCTGTTCTTTCGGCATAGTTGTCATCCTTTCGCTTGATGTCAGTTCTTGTGGGCGCAAACCCCTGCGGCACGGTGCTTTTTCAGAAAAAGCGCCTACAGCTATGTTGAAATGCGCTGAAAACGCCTACAATCTGCAAAGCGGAAAAGCCCCGCACTGCGGGGCTTTGTGGGCGACCCGCGGCGAAAACGCCAGCGGGTCTTTATCTTGTACTTTTATCGAACAGGCAGGTTCTCAGCGGATTTCCCCATAGGCGGTTGAAAGCGGGGGCAAACAGCGCCGATACCTTGTCCGGGGTGCAGGGATGCCACCCTCGCCCCCAAAGCCGCACACAGCGGCTCACAGGTGGCAACAACGCTGGAACGGGAGGAGCCACCCACGGCGGGGTGGCTCCATCTGCAGGGTATGGTCAGCTGACCTGCTCTTTCCACGCCTGCTTTTCCGCTGGTGTCTTTTCGATCCAGTCCAGCAGGATTTGTGATTCCTCAAGCCACTTTGCCATCTCGAAGAGCTTCGTTCTGGCGTAGGGGCTGTCTACACGAAGTGACGTTTCAAACAGATCCCAGATGTTGTCCAGCGTTTCAAGCCCACTGGCGTTTATGGGTAATTCTTCTTCCGGCAGCACATGGGTCACCGTGCCATTTTTTCCTGCGGCGTGGATGGCATCCAGCTCGCGGTCCAGGAGTGAGATGACCTCCTGTGTGTCACCAACGGGGATGTCCCATGCTGTCCCAATGTGGGAGATGCACTCTCGGTGGAGCTGCACATCGGAAGAGGGGTGAAGCGCCAACAGTGCCAGCCCCTCCTTTGCGATGTTCATCTGGAGCTCTTTTGCTGTATCGATCGTCATGTTGTAGTCCTCCTGATTTTTGATGCGGGTGTTGCCCGTGCAAACACAATGGCACAGCACAGGCGGGAAAGCTATTCACGAAACCCAACAAAAAATTCATGGCTGGATTTGTGAAATGACCATGTGAGCAAACCCATCACATGGTCTGCTCCGGTGCAGCACCTTGCTCGTCACGAAGCTGCTGTGCGTACTCGTGCAGGCTCATGCCGGTCTGCTGCTGACAGAATGCTTCCATCTTACGGAGCAGAACTTCCTTCTCCGCTGCGTTCAGCAGATAGTTCCAATCCTCCTCGGTGCCGTCGCCTCGGCAGAGGTTTAGCTCCAATGTGTCGCACAAACAATCCTGCTCCATATCATAGTTTGCATAGATGTTGAGCCAGTCATCATTCTGGTCGGTACACACAAACGTACCGAATGCGGCATCGACATCGAAGTCCGCCTGCACATAAAAGTTGAGCTTGCCATCCGACTCGATGATTTCCTCACCGAAGGAGAAATTCCGTGCAGAGAGATGACCCGCCGAAGTGATCTCCTTGCCACTCAGATGATCCAGCAATTTGCTCCACTGTTCCTTCGCCGGTGCAAAGGATGAGCGCGTTGCATGGTATGCCGCTACAGACACATCCCGCATCGCCCATGTCCACCAACCGTCCACGATGTGAACGGCTGAGAATTCGCGCTTGTCGAAGTCCAAATCAAACACGCCGCGATTTTTGCCGGTGTTCTGCATGCGAAGGACAGTCAGTGCATCGTACTCCTCTGCTGTAATGGGCTGGGCGCCTGCAAACATTTTGATGAACAGATCTGGCGCAGCACTCTCGTCGGTAGTAATGTAGCTGCGCAGCTTTTTGCAGACATCCAGCAGCTCCTCACCGGGCGTAGTCTTGAAGTACCACTCCTGTCCGTTTTCTACCACATGGTAGGCGGCATAAGTACGGGCAGCTTCTTCCTCTGCACGCTGTGCGGCAGCTTCTGCCTGAATAGCACGGCTGATACGCTCATACTCATGTGCCGGAAGCCGATTGCACAGCTCGTCCAACGCATTCTCCAGATGCTCCTGCAGCGTTTCATCCTTGAGATGTCTTTCAATGGCCTTCTTCCATCGACGGTCCAGCCATAAGACGATTTCTTCCTGTTGCGCCATATCAGTTGCCCTCCTTCATCAAATCGGATTTCGGCTCGTTGCTCTGCGGCTTCGGTGCGGCCGACTTAACGGTGCGCTTGGGCTTGGGCGCAGGGACAGCCTTACTGTCCAGATACTCCCGCAGCGGCTCCGGTACGGCTTTCTCATAGGCTGCGTTCAGCGCACTTTCCAGGTACGCCTGTGCGGAAGAGTGTTCCTTATGCAGGGAGAACTCAAGTGCGTCGAGTTTCTCGCTGTCAAAGGCAATTGTTATCGTTGCTTTTTTCATGCATTTTTCTCCTGTACACGCCGCTCTTTCGGCGGCTGTTTGTCATAGGGGTATCGTTCCCCTCGGCGTTGAGGTCATGTCGGTGAAACGCTGCACGAGCAGGCTTCACAGCCGTTTATTTGCGGCCTCCCGCGCTTTTACCAGAGCCGCTCTCTGTGCCTCACTAATCACGCGCGGCGGTATGATCTTCACCCACGCTTTGGGGATGATGTAATCAGCCGCCCGTCCATCGTGGGATACACGGACGAGTCTGCAGTCCTCCGGCCTGTCCAGTGCCAGACTCTCCAGCTTTCGGCGCAGGGGTTTGTTGTGCGTGTAAATACCGGCGGTCTTTTCTTCCTCACAAAAGTTGATGATGGTCTCCTGTTCGTATAGGGATAGATCTATGTTCGCCACCTCCGATCACAACATCTGCGGCTCTTGCGAAGCCTGCTCCATTTTCTGCTGTGGGTGGTCGGTCAACGCATACCAGCAACCATGCTCATCTCTTTTTAAGGACAGTACCTCCATCTCCAGGATTTCCTGCGCTTCGACCGGCATCTGGCATCCGCTGACCCCTGGATGTGCCATAGTCGCTTCGCCGCGTAGGAGCTTCTCCGTTTCGGAAGGAGTCAAATCCACAAAGCCGCACGGCGTCATGAGCTGAAAGTAATCATCCGGATAGCTTGTCAGCAGTTCCTCAATAGTCTTCGGCTGTATTGCATAAACCATATCACTCACCCGCGTTTGCCGTGCCTCGCCATATAGACCTGTGAGCAGACTCTGGAAAGTTTCGCCCACATCCACATTCTGATGCTCCATCCAAGCCTCGCTCAGAAGTTCCAGCGGCTTGTCCTGCTGCAGCAGGAAGATCATCTCCTTGCGGGGAAGGTCTTCTCTGAACGCCATCAGCTCGGAGTGGCAGGTCATCATGGCGGAGATCTCATCTGCAGCCTGAATCAATTCGTCACGAGAGAGCTGGTCGAGCCGGTTCGTGTACCCTGCCATCTCGTTTTCTGTTTTGTTGAACAAAGCTGACCACGCTTCGCCAGATGTCAGTTGCTTTTGACTAATGATCTCACCATGAAGGAAGACCGGTACATCGATGGTTTCCACCGTACTGAACCAAAGGTCACCGCGGTAACCAATTTTCAAAGCAGAAAACTCCTTTGCTGCGTTGATCAGTTCTTTCGGACTACCGTGCGGGACTTCCTGATCCCAGCGATACCAGTTATCCTTCGGTTGGCAGGGAGCGAGTTTAAGGAGGACATAGTCTTCCGGCACGAACTTTGGATAGCGGCAAAGCTGACCACCTACGGCATAGTAGGGTTTGCCCTCGCACATCACGGTTTGCTCCATGTACGCTTTCATTTTAGGGAGGCTCTCACAGAACCAACACTCGCTATCCTCGAAACGGCGGATCTGACCGTCATCCAAAATGCTGTCGAGGCGATCTGCTTTTGTCAGGTGATAGACTACTGATGGCGCAGGTACTTTTACATAGGCCATGTCTCATTCCTCCTACATTTTCAGTTCGGGCATTGGACCGCCGCCGAATATGCCGCTTGCCGCCAAATCAGACAGCTCCTGTGAGCTTGCGCCCTGTTCCGCAGCTTCCGCCGCGGGTATGATCTCATTACTTAACAGCGCATTGGCTGGCGCGTGGATCACCTGATAGACCGTTTCCACGGCACGAGGACTGAACCGCTCTGAGATCTCTTTGAACGCAGCGACCAAAGAAGACATTTCCTGCTCGAAGGCTGTTTCCGCACCATCTGCCAGTTCCTCCGCAAATGCGATCCACGCGGTGGTGGTGTACCCATCGTGCTGCGGGATCAGCTTGTCCAGCATGTCTGCATACTTCCTCTGCGGTGTTCCCACTGCCCATTGGTATTGAAAATGCTTCTGCTGATCATCATGTCCGTGAACCGCTGATTCCGATGTGGCACTGTCTAATTCTTGATTGGCGTATTGCTGCATAAACAAATTGAACAATTCCAGCGTTCTCTGCTTTGCCTCCCGGACAGAATAGTACGGTCCGATGGTTTCGGCACATTCCATTTTGTCGTCACGCACATAACCATAATAGTGATTACAGAGGCTTCCGGGGTCGTGTGCATATCGGCGCTCCATCTCTGTATAGATAACGACCTGAAATCGTTCATAGGTCGTGGCGGGGTCGCGTCCCTCGAAGGTGTATCGCGGCGATCCGTCAGTAATGTCTGCGCCTTTTGTCCAGACGACTTTGTTCTTTACTTCATCTTTGTGGAATTCCATTCGATCCTCCTCAGTCATAATTGATATACGGAATCTTCAGCCAGTGCGTCCATCCTCGGCCAGCCAACTCTGTTTTGACAACACCGTACTTGGTTCCCATGGCCTCAACGACCTGACCGCCGCCGATGTAGACGCCAATATGCCCATCGTGCCAAACGGCAAGACCAGGGATATCCGGCATGGTATCGATGGCCCCAGACTCCGTGGCGTTGTAGTACATCTGGTTTGCGCCGATATCCGGCATCCCATGGGTACCATAGTCGATGGTCATCGTTTCCGGGGACAGCCAGCCATAGCCCTTGATGAGCCCTACGCAGTCGGCGGTCCTGCCGCCCAGCCAATTGGCGCGGATGATGTCCTCATGATTGCCAACACCGTCCGGGTATTGCGACACCTTATAGGTGAGGAGTGACTCCGTCAGCACATTGCCATAGGTGCCCCAGACATAGCCCCAGCCGGACTCCCATGCGTGGATGGCGTAGGTCACAAGGTCTGCAGCATTCTTGGTGGTGGGATCGGTGAAGGTGGAGATATCCAGCTCAATGCTGGCTCCGTCGCCTCGGAGATACTCGCCGTTGTAACTGCCGCCTCCAGCGCTCCCTACGATCATTGTGTAGATGTGGTTGATGTTGCTCTCATCATCCTCCGTGATCGTCCGGCCAAGCTCTGCTTCCAGATTGGCATACGCCTGATATAACGAAACCGGAACAGCGACGGTGTATTCTTCTTCTGTACTGGTGACCGTACCATCCTCGTTTTCCACTTCTACCGTGCGGGTACGGGTTTCCCAAGTGTAGAAGCATTCTACGAAGCGGCTTGCCGCCCGTGCGGACGGCGCATCCTCGCCAAAGCAGAGGGCATAAAAAACAGCCTTGACTCGGATCGGGTCAAGGCCGTTTCCGCTTTCCATTTGCCCATTGACGGAGGCGACTGCCGAATCCAGAAGAGAAAAAGCGGTACGCATCTCCTCAATGTGAGAGCGGAATGCCATAGGCACCTCGGTCGAATAGCTCGTCCCATAGAAGGCTGCGGCTACCGCCTGGTTGTTGTGATCCGCACCGCCTGTGCCGATGGAGCACAGCGCGGCGATCAGGAGGATGACGGGCGAGAGAACAGCGACCAGCCCCCAGCCGATTCCTTTACGAAGCTTCTCATTGGAAAGAGCTGTTGCCGCGGCTTTGGCGATCATACCTGCGGTTACTGCCATCAGCGACCACCCGCTGTGCCAAACAGCTTTTCCTTGTAGGCGGGAGCGTGTACCTCCAGCAGATACCGCTCGTTGCCGCACTTGTACAGACACACGCCACGCTGGGGGAACTTGATGAGGTTATATTCTGCCTCATCCAGCTGGAGCATCTCCATGTAGCTGCGCTTGTCGATGGAGCCTGCGTTGAACAGGAACTGGTGGGGCGGGATGCTGAACAGCGGCTTTGTCATCTCACGGATACCCTCCTGGTCAAAATCCTCCAGATTCTGCGAAGCCAGCAGCATGGCGGATTCCTTTTTGCGGACACGCTTGAGGCAGTTGCGGATGTACTCAATGGCTGTGGGGTTAGACAGCCAGATATACAGCTCGTCCAGCGCCGCCACCGTATTGCCCTCGGTCAGCAGCTTGTCCGACAGGAACGATAGAATATTGAACAGCATGGCGTTGCGGACATTTTTTGCCGCGCCCAGCAGTCCTTTGACACCGAACACCAAGAATCGGCTGGAGGTTATGTTGGTGTGCCCATTGAAAAACTGCGCGTCCGCGCCCTTGCACATGGAGTGCAGCCCCAGCAGCACCTCACGCAGGATCTGCTCAGTGTAGAGCTGGTGGGCGGCCATGTCATAGCTTTTGTACTCCGCCTCGATCAGGTCATAGAGGTCAGAGAGGATGGGATAGTCCTCCGAGCGCATACGGCGGAAATTGGTCCGCTCTGTGATGCCCCATTTCCCATACAGCTTGGAGAGCATGATCTCAATGGTGTCGATATGGGCATCCGAGAAATCCTTGTAGGCGCGGAAGAAGTCCTTGAGGAAGGAAATGTGCTGTGCCAGCAGGGTGCTTTTTCGGAAGGCTTCCGGGGCGGCTGTATCGTCCGGGTCGCCGCCGTCATCCCAGCATTTCGGCTCCAGCACATTGATGATGTACTTACCCGCCATAAGGTCGGCAAAGCAGCCGCCGACAGCTTCGCACATTTCCTGCTGCTCATGCTCGGCATCCAGCGTAATGACGGATTTCCCTGATTCCAGCAGATTGAGGATCAGAAGCTTCATCAAATAGCTTTTGCCCTGACCGGAGTTGCCGAGTATGAGGATATTGGCGGAGGTCTTGTCCTCATCGCGCTGGTCGAAATCGACGAGGATGTTGCTGCCGTACTTGTCTTTCCCAATGTAGAAGCCTTTGGCGTCCGTTTTGCCGGAATAGTTGAAGGGATAAAGGTTTGCCACGGAGCTGGCGGGCAGAACTCTCTCAAACTGCGCTCCGAAGGCGTTGTAGCCCACGGGACTGACACAGCAGAAGCCCTGCTGCTGGCGGAGCAGGAGCCTGTCTATATTGAGCTTGCTCCGCACCAGCTCAGTCAGCACATCGGTCTGCAGCAGCTTCAGTGTGTCATAGTCCGGGGCGGTCAGCTCGATGTAGACCGCGCAGTGGAACAGCGGCTCTTTATTACGGTGGCGGCTGCCCTCCATGGAGATCATATCCTGCAGGTTCGTTTCCGCAATGATGGTTTGCCGCAAGTCATTGGGATTGGACTTGTTCATGCGGTTTTTATTCGCGGCGTTGTGGAGGATGCGGTCCTCCTCGGCTGGGGTAAGCTGCCGGGTATAGATACGCAGGGTGATGCCATCCTTTTCGCCCAGATGCCGCAGCAGAGCCTGCTCGTCGGTCTGGGTGGGATATTCCCGCAGCGCCCACACGCAGCGGAAGGTGTTGCCGCAGATGAAGTGGTCGGGGTTGAATTTCACCACGGAGGGTGCGATCATATCCAAGAAGGATTTGACCGGCGTGTCCTCCGTGTGCCTTGCTGTGGCTTTTTTCCTGTTTGCTGCCAAGTGATTTCCCTCCTTATTCACCGAAGATGATCCAACGGTCGCCGTCGTGATCCTCGTACTGCTCCGTGGTCACATTCTGCTCAAAGTAGACGCCCAGCATCTTTTTGAGATCCTGCTCACCGGCGCGGCGGACGGTGAAGCCGTTGTCCTTGATGCTCTTTTCGATGCGGGAAAGGTAGCTGAACACATCGGATCCCTTTTTGCTGTGCAGTCGGACGAGGATATAGAACTCGCGGCTGGAAGCCATCAGCACTTGGATACGGTCCAGGTACGCGCTGTCTTGTTCCAGCAGCTTTCGGATAGCGGTCAGTTCCTCCTCGCTGACTCGGCGTCGGTAGAATGCCTTGTTGTTCTCGAAGGACTCCTTGGAATTCAGCGCCAGCATCTCGATCTCCGCCATGCCCTTGACCACATTGAGCAGGGCATAGATCCGCGCCCCCACGCCGGAATCCGGCAGGACAGAAATGTTCGTGGGTTTGATAATGAAGAACACCAGCTCTCCCATGCGGGTGGCGATGCTGTAGTCGGTGATGTCATCAATGCCCATGAGTTGCCGGGTGGACTGCTCATGGGCATCTTTCTTTTTCTGCTTTTTCATGGATCAAGCCTCCATTCGTAGTATTGCTGTCGGGTCAGAAGGAACGCCGCAGCATAGCGGATGAAGTCCAGAATGCTGGTGCCTTCATGCCGGATAGTCAGAAAAGCAAAGACTGCCGTCAGCACCAGCGGAAGGGCAATGCCGGTCTGCGTCAGTGCCAGGACAGAGAGAAGAAGCCCCACACCGATGATGCCGATGTCCCGCAGCTCCCACAGCCACAGCGTCGCTTTTGCAGACAGGTTATCAGGATAGATATAGATCGTTGGTCACCTCCAGAGAGAATGAGAGAGGCCGCAGGTGTTCCTGTGGCCTCCTGTGATGTTTGGTTATTCCGCTTCCGTATCCTCATCCAGCGCGTTCTCGATGAGCTGAACGAGGAACTGTTTTTGCTTGAGGTTATGGGCTGCCAGATAGTCTTTCAGCCGCTCGAAGAGTTCTGCGGGGATCTGTACCGCCAGGGTGCGTTCTGCTTTCATGCTGATCTGTCCTCCTTCAAAGTGTTCGGTGAAGATGCGCTCCACATATTCTGCCAGAGTGTTCAGCTCCAGCTGTTCTTTTTCTGCCATGATCTTTGCGTGGAGTTCTGCCGGGATCATGGCGCAGAGGTTCTTTTTTCCCTCCATCGGTCCTGCTCCTTTCTTTGATTTTGCAAGCAAAGCATAGCGGAAGAAGTCAAGGAAAGCTATTCACCAAACCCAACGAAGAAGCATGGTGAAACAGAAGCGATACCACCAAAGCAGCTATGCCGCCCGCGGAACGGCAGCGATCTGTCCCATAATAAACTCCACGCAAGGAATTGCCACGCTGTTGCCCAGCGCTTTATATCGTGCGGAGTCCGATGCATTGGGAATATTCGTCCAGCCATCAAGGAAGCCTTGCAGCCTTTCGCACTCCAGAGGGGTCAGGCGGCGAATGAGCAGACCGTTACGGACGGGATGGATGGAGTTGAGGGAACTGCCGGAAGTTCCTTTCTGGAGCGTTCCGCACAGGTCACCATTCTCGCTGGCGTTGCGGCAATCCAATCCCGCCACATCCATGACAAGGTCGGTGGCATCTTTGTACTGCCGTGCGCTCTGCGTGCTGACCACCTCGCCGTCCTTGAACGCATCCACCCGCTGGCGGCTGTAGACCGCATGGCGATCCGTGGCGGTCAATGTGTATGCCAATTCGTCCTGACAGCCAAGACCGTTGCCGCCGTTCTGCGGCTGGCGGTCGACCGTGTTGCCTGCAATGCAGATGGCATCTGCTTCCTGTTCGACCAGCGGCACATTGTTTCCGCCCGTGCCGTATCTTGCGGACATGGTAGGGGCTACCTTGTGTGGGCCGGTATATCGACTGTCAATGCCATGGTTTTCGTACACGAGAGGCTGGTGTCCATGCTCCTGCGCCCGCAGAGTACCGGACACATTTTCACTGCACTCCATGACGCTGCCGCCCTGGTCGTTGAGACACAGCACAGACGGCACCATGTTTGTTCCGCTTTCCGCCGCTTTCAGCGTAGGAGAACATTCCTCCTGATAGCCGATACCACCGGCTTTTCTGCCCTGACCTGCCGAAAAAGCAGCAGCGATAAAAGTCTGCTGCTTCATTCCGGGCTGTGCGCCAAGCGCCCCAGCCACATCATGCAGGTCACGAACTTCATCCCGTTGATTGGCGGCGAAAGCCATGACCCCGTTTCTGCCGGTAGACATTCCGCAGTTGACTCCGAGCGTAGCCGCTACATCACCGGTCAGGTCACCGTTGTAGCCGTCAAAACCCTCAACGGCTTCATCCGGCTGCGTCACAAAGGTCTGCATCTGCATATTGTTGGTCGCCATCAAAGCACCAGACACACCGTGTAGGTCGATGCCCTCGTCCCGCTGGTTGACATGAAATGCCTTCAGGCCGGTAGGCTGACCGTCCGGCTGCATGAGCCCCGCTTGAATCTTCAGCGCACGCGCCAGCTTCTTCGGCAGTTCTTTGCCACGCTCAAAAGCGCGGCGCAGGATGCCTATACAGGCGGTTTTCGACAGATAATACTTTAGAGCGGGGGCCACCTCCAGTATATTGGACAGCGACGCTCGGAGCGGCTTTCGGGGCGCGACTCCGGTGTTGAGAGGTCGCTTATTATGACGATATGGGGAACGCAATTCCCAATGTCGCTGCCCGAAAAGGTCGACATGCTTGGATTTCAGGTCTAAATAAAAATATGGGATCGAGACCAGTTCGGAATCCTGCTTTTGGGGTCTGCGCTTTTGCGGTTCATTTGCCTTTTCGGGCGCTCCCGTCTCGAGCATTGTCATCTGCCCGTTTGTGTCGCAGTGATACACTTAAATGACCTCCTCCTCGCAGTTTTCCTCCTCGCCAAAAACATCAAATAAAAGCTGCGGTGCAAGCAGCCCAGCGAAGTCAGCAAGGAGAAAAATGCGTTTTCGACGCTGCGCAACGCCCCAATACTGTGCGTCCAAGCAGCGCCATGCCAAAGAAAATTCATCCCCCGCTCTGAGTTCGCCTGCATCCGGCCATGAACCGGGATAGGGGCTGGGGACGACCTCGTCGGGAAAAGAGATCCGCACGATCTCCTCCAGCACGATCCGAAAATCCTCATACTTCGGAGTTCCACTCGAAAAGGCGCCTGGCACATTCTCCCAACACATCCAGCGTGGGCGGATATCGACACCGAAATGGCCTCGCTTCTGGTCTGCTACCCTCATCTCCCGCACGATCCGCATCTGCTCCATAAAAAGGCCGGAACGCGCCCCCGCAAGACCTGCCCTTGCGCCAGCAACGGACAGGTCCTGACACGGGCTGCCTCCGCAGATGATGTCCACAGGCGGCAGTTCCGCACCATTCAGCTTTGTGATGTCGCCCACATGGGTCATGCTGGGGAAACGCAGCTTTGTGACCGCGATGGGAAAGGCTTCGATCTCCGAAGCCCATACTGTCGTGATCCCTTTGCGGACAGCCGCCAGGGGGAACCCGCCGATGCCATCAAATAAGCTGCCCATCGTCAGTCTGCTCATTTTGCCACCGCCTGTACGACCGTGCGCGTGGTGTTGACGGCAGCCTGCGCCGTGTAGACCGCACTCATGAGGTTTGCTTTGGTGGAGGTATCCAGTCCAAAGGCTCCGGCGATACGGGGGATCTCACCGGCAGAGAGCATGAGCCCCAGACCCAGCAGGGCATGGTCCTTAAATACCATGAGTCCTGCAACAAGAATGGTGGCCTGCAGGAATGCCGACAGGCACAAGCCGATGATCTGCTTGCACCATTGGATAAAGCCATCTGTGTATCCGCGGGGAACGCTGAACATATAGAGGCTTCCCACGGCAATCTGGATGAGCAGGATACCGCCGCGTTTCAAGTTGGCAAAGAAGACCTTGACGACGGCATAGGCCATGAGAATGAGGCAGAACAGGATCATGATCCCACTGGTGATCGTCCCAAATCCCAGCAGCGGGCCTGCCGTCAGGCCTGACAGCGAGTCTACGGCGTTGAATTCTTGCATGACTTCACCAGCCACATCCCCGATGGAGCTTCCATAGCCTGTAAGCGCCGCGGTGAAAGTCCCTTGTAGGGAAACACATAACTCATAGAGCCGTACAGGGACAGTGCTGAACAGGCTAACAGCCATAAAGCCCTTGATGGCATTGAGGGCAGTCTCACGGATATTGCCCCGGCCGCTGGAATACTCCACACCGGTTTCGAAGCAGGCAACGACCAGTCCTGTGCCGTATAGCGCCCATGCCAAGTAGGAGAAGAACAGGACGATGCTCTGCACCCAATCCATGGTGAAGAGTTCCGCACCCATATTGCCCATCTCCGCAAAGAAGTTGCCGAGAAAGCCCACGACTTGACCGTAGAACCAGTCTACGATCTGACCGAGGACTTCACCGGCAACAAAATCCCAAATGAACATTGATCGGTTTCACCTCACTTTCGGGTGAGACCGTACCAACTGCTTGGGATATGGCAAAGGCCATACAGCTGGTACGGCCTTCAAATCATGCTTTCATTACATTGTCTGCTCCCACTGTCGGTCAGAGGACTGGCTCATATTCTGAAATACCTCCAGATAGTCTGATACCGCATCGGACAGGATCTCATAGTCCTGCCGGGTGGGGTGATATACATACCAGTCCACCTTGCCGCCGTCATCCCAAATGTGCGGCATGACTCCATTGCTGAAATGGGGGTTGGAAGTCACCTTCCTCCCCAGCAGATCCGTCAACTGAAGCCGCAGGACATCCACTTGACCCTCATTACGATTAAGGATCGTCAGCTGTAGGGCGTGGTACTGATTGGCGACTATCCCGGTCACGAATTGGATCTTTGCCCGGTTCATGTCGCTTAAGCGCACATAGCAGGTTCTGCCCACATATGTGGCATCTGGATACCGTTCTCCGACGATCTTCCGAAGCTCCTGTTCGTAAAATGTCATTGCCTGCACCTCAGATACCGATGATCTGCCAGATGTACAGTGGAGCCGTCAGCGTGAACACGAGGCACGCGAACAGGATGGCGGGAGCCGTCCATTCAAATTGACCGCTTTTCCGAAAGTCAAAGTAGGCTGTCCCCAGCTTGGCGAAGAAGAATACCGCCAAGATCAGGTCGATGGCGGGAAAGACCACATTGTTCACCACGGTCTTGATTTGACCGGATGCCGTCTGCCAGGTGCTTTCCACCGCACCGGCCACATCGCCTGTGCCTGCGGCAAAGGCTGTAGTTCCCATCACGCAGGCCAACAGCAGGGACAGCACCAGTGCTGCACAAAGGCGTTTACATTTCGTGTTGCTCATAGTTTCCTCCGTTTCTATTGTTGTTTGGCGGGGGCGATGTGCCACTCCTCCCAGAGATTGCCCCGGATGGTGACACTGTCCGTCAAATTCATGGAGAGCATTCCCGCGGGTGTCCAGCAATCCAGAAGCCATGTGTACGGGGTATAGCTTCCGTCCGGGTACCAGATGGGCGTGAAGTGGGTGCGGCGGTTATAGGTGCTGTAGGGATTGACTTTGAATTGGAAGGCCGTGCTTCGCCCGGAGATGGATGCCTCCAGCAGCCGCCAATAATTCTCATACCCAAACTCCGGGAAGTAGGTCACGGCGTTTTGAGCTGCTGTTACTGCCGCACTCTGATTTGTAGTGACTCTTGCGGTCACCTTCTCCTGAATGCCATAGCCGCTTTTCAGTGTGGAGGCGGTCGCTGTAGGGCTTTTCTCATCCGGCGTGATCTTCATACTGCCGGTCAAGCTGGCGGAGTAGCCGTTGTAGTCAAACTCCCACCAGCCGTGATCCTCCCACCAACCGTTGTCCACCCAATGGTACCAGCGGTCCCTGTGGGTCTTGCCGTCCGCATCTGTCCAGTAGTCGGTGTGCCAACACTTCTGCCAATGCTCGACCCATTCCCAATTCTCCTGCCACCACGGGGACCAGATGCCCCATGAGGCGGAGGTCACTTGCTCTTTCTCTGGGATAGAGGACAGTCGGAAAGCATCGTTGCGGTCATCCGCCAGAGGGTTGGGCGGGTCATTGCCGTCCAGATCCACGATGTTGCAGGTGATGGTGCCCTGCGCCGAGCCGCCGCCGGACACACTGACGGAGATGGTGATGACGCAGGGTTCGGCGGGAGTGCGCCAACGCACCCACACCAGCTGACTGTCGCCATCCGGGTAGTAAACATTGCTGACGGTATAGATCCTGCCCTGAATGTTGAAGCGTACTGACACAGGGTTGTCGGGGTCAGCCTGCCCGCCGCGTACTTCTACAGAGGTGATAACTTCTGTATTGACGCGGTATTCGTAGTCATATTCGCCGGGTTCGGGCGGTGTGGTCACCTCATTGAAGCGGACAATGCCGATACCGAGCGAAGCGAGAATATCGCTGTTAGATGCCTTATCCGTGCGGCTGCCGGACCATGCGGCGTAGCCGAGATCCGCTTCCTCCAGGAAAATTGCCAGCGGCAGGTTTTTATGGGTAAGAGAGCCGAGTTTTACTCGGAGGTCACCGTTGACGGTCTGATCATAAAGCGCTGCTTCTGTGGCGGTCATAGCAAACTGCTGACCGTTGTAACAGAGATAAGCCAACGGCTCCACCACGATCCTATAATCCCCACTGATAAGCAAGTCAAAGTCGATCCCCACATATCCCGCAAGCGCTCGGATGACCTGTTCGTCGGTGAAATAGCTGCGAATCGCAGCGATGCTTGCCTTGTTGCTGCCAGTGGAGATGATCTTGGGTAGACTTTGAGTTGGTTGGATGCAATCATAGCCACTCACTGTTACTGACAATCCGCGCCCTGCATTGTAAGAGAGTTTGGACACCTTTCCGAAGTGCGCGATGTTGGCTGCTGGTGTTTTATTGGTCAGGTCGATGGGCGTCCGCACCACGGAACGAGACGCGGCATCTACAATGGAGACTCTCACACCATCCATACCGGGGTTCCAGTAGTTGGTCTTTGTGCCGTCTCCCATGCCGCTGCCACCACTGTCCATATTGCCGTCCCCTGTGGCATAGGCGGGAATGGCGGAGGTCAACGCCAACACCAATGCCAACAGCAGGGGCAAGATCCTTTTCATACGCATTCCTCCTTATCATGAAGATGAAAAGAGACACGGCTTTTTCGCAGCCGTGTCTCTTTTGGGAGGGCGGGTTCAGCCGCCCATGATACCGATTTTGTTGCCGTTCTCATACATATCATCCGCTTCGGTGATGGTGTTGGGACCGCTGGGTGTGATGTAGCCGAAGCCAGGGACATACACCTGACCGGCATCGTTGGTGCTGCCGCCCGCAGGCTCTGTGGGCTGGGGCTTTACCTCTGTCTGCCCCGGATCATAGGTGGGCGGCGTTTCCTTGTTGCGGTCCGCTTCCGGCACATCCTCCGCTTTATGGTCATCCTCGACCTGACCAGGAGCCTTCGGCTTTTCCGGGGCGTCCGGCTTGGTGGGTGTTCCCTGAATGGTCTGCTCAGTGCCGGAGCTGTCAGCAGCCTTGCCGGGGTCGTTTTTATCCGTAGAGGTATCGGTCTTGATTTCGACATTTACATCGGGCGTGTCGATGTTGACGAGGGGATCCTTTGTGTCTGGACCGTTGTCCGAGATGGTGGGATCCTCCGCTGCCGGAGCCGATGTGAAGCGTCCGGCGATGCCGATGACCAGCGCGGCGCAGAGCAGGATCCCTGCGATGATGAGGCCAGTGCGTTTTGCTTTTTCTGTCATAGAACTGTCTCCTTTCTGGGCTGTTGGTCGACTTCCTTCTTGACCCGAACATACCACAGCTATGGAAGGAAGTCTACTGAAATAACAAGGTTTTTCAGAACTTGGGGATATACTTGGCATCCACCCGCAGGTCAAGCTGGGCAGGAGGCAGAAGTTTTCCCGCAAAGCTCATAGGGACCGCCAGATGGAGGGTAGCCGTAGCGAGATACCCATCGCTCTGACCGGAGGCAAGGCCGTTGTTGGAGATGCGGACGGATAGGTTGGAGAGGGTATATTCCAAAGCGCCTCTGGCATATTTCATGTAATCCTCACCATCCGTGGTAAGGCCGAGAATATAGGATAGGTTCCCGTAGATGTCACCGGTATCGATGGACTCGGACCATTCGCCATCGCCCTCTGGGAACCAGCCTGCCGCATAACCCTCCCGCACGGAGTGGTACACATCGTCATAGTTTTCGTTGACGGTTGCGATGACCGCCTGCTGCACAGCATCCCGCACACCCTGCACAATAATACTCACACGGAAGTATTCCGCGATGACAAGGAACAGCATCAGCAGACAGAGAGTTACGGCAATGACCATGGGATAGCCCTCACCGGAACGGGAGCGAAAAAGCCGCTTTCTCATTTCCAGTACACCTCCGACCTGCCGCTGGCCTGTGCCGTCAGTTCAATGGGGAAGCTGCCGAGCCCACCAAAGCCAATGTCCACATCCATGGTCAGCGTCACCGTCACCTCCTCGTTGAGCTGGATGCGGCCGGTGCGGGACCAATGGATGTCAGGGTCGATCTCCAGCCGCTCCGACAACACTTGCGCACGGGAGTTCGTTTCGCTGCCGACTCTGCCGGTGATCTCAGCTTCCCGCACCAGTTCGGCGGCGAAGGTGTCGAGCTGCTGCTTGGCAACATACACCGGCAGCACCTTCACCGCCAGTGCGATCACCAGCATGGCGCAGAGGACGAGGACGCAGGTATCGATGTAGCCCTCGCCGGAGCGTTTCTTCCATTTGTGCTTCATCAGAACAGCCCCCCCATCGAGGTGAGGATCTGCATGAGGATGACCACAATGTAGATGAGCATAAAGCACACCAGCATGATGAAGGAATACACGCGGATCTTGGGCGGGATCTTCGCCGCCTGTGCTTTGAGCTGCTGCAGCTCCAACTGTTTCATGTCATGGGTCAGCATCTGAAAATAGATGCGTCCGTCATCGCCGCGCAGGACGCCGATGAGTCCGCGCACGATGTCGGAGAGCATGGGCGACGCCAGCCTGCCCTCGAAGCGCACCAGCGCCGCCTCATAAGAGGATGAGCGCATATCCGCCGTCAGCACATCCAGCTCACGGGTGAAGTCGGGACCGGCGTGACGCTTGTAGTTTTCCAAGATCGTCAGCACATCACGGCTGGCTCCCAGCTCCTGCTCCACCGTTGCTACGAAACGGGGCAGTTCGCCCTCGATCTTCTCCCGACGCTTGGTGACCTGCTCCTCTGCTTTACGGTTCTCTTTAAAGTAGAGCAAGATTGCCAGCAGCACCACGATGGGCGAAAGCAGAGGAAAGATAAGCAGGCACGGGATGACCGCCAGCAGCACAGCGGCGGGCTTGAGGATGGTATAAGCCGTGTAGACCTCCGGCGTCATGTCCATGCCAGCGGCACTCAGCGTGCGCTCCATGCGATGGCGCTTGTACTCGTCCATGCGGATAAACTTGGAGAGCTTGATGGCCCAACCAAGGATGAGCGCGTCCAGCGACTTCATCCGCTTTTTCTCTGTCCGCCCTGCGGACAGGAGCGCCTTCTCTGTGGCGAGACGGGGCAGCTTCAGAATGTCTGCCAGAATGAAGAACAAGCCCGCGGCAACGGCGATGCCGAAAAGAAATAGTAAGATCGTCATGTCCGTCACCTCCGATACTCAATGGGCTGGGTCAGCTTGACCACTCTGGCAAAGGAGATAAAGATGGCGGCGGCGCAGACCGCCAGCACTGCCTTGCCGGGGATGGTGGTCATCAAGGTCGCATACCAGTCCTTATTCAGAAAGTACAGCAGTGGAATGTTCAACACCACCAGCGCCGCCATGGAGATGAATTCCTTGCGGGGGCCGAATACGAGGTTCTCCAGCTCGCCGTTGATGATCCGCATATCCGAAAGCTTTGCCACAATGGGATTGAGCGTGGTTTTCAGGCTGCGGTCATACTGGCAGGCCGCGAGAGCCTCGCACCATTCCTGCCACACCTCATTGTCGATGGCGGTCTTCAGCTCCGCCAGTGCTGTATCCATATTGGGGTCGATATGCTTGATCCGCAGGAGGAAGCTGCGGAACACACCATGCACGGGCGGGTTCAGGTAGTTGATGTTCTCCTCCACGGCAGTCTGCAGATCCTCGCTGCGGAGGTACGCCGTGGTGATGATGGAGAGCGCCGTTTCCAGCTCGGCGGCGATGTCTTTCTTGTAGTGTCCGGCAGTCAGCTTGATGTACCAGAACGGCAGAAACATCATGCCCGCCGCCAGCACCGGCACCAGCAGGAAGTTGTTCATAACGATAGCGATACCTGCACCGATGGCAAAGAGCAGCAGCGACGCCGCACACAGTGCAGGGAACTTTTGTTCCTTGCCCGTGGCTTGCAGGATCGTCTGTGTTTCCATGATCTCACGGCGGAAGAAGCCGGGCTTTTTGCGCTGGGTCGTCTCATTGATGTCATCTCGGATGCTTTTAGGGCCAGTGGTCAACCGACGAAACACACCCAGCGTAAAGTCCATGGGCGAGATGCGGAAAATGAAAAATGCGCCGGTGATCATACCGACGCAGGCGACCAATAATAGGGCAGTCAATTGGCGTTCACCTCCTTCTTCGGGTTCAAAAGTGCCTGCAGTTCCTCGTTGGGCATACCGTTTTCCAGCAGGCGCTTGCGCAGGCTGGCGGAGATCTCGTTTATCTGCGCGTGGTGGCCTTCGATGATGAATTTGCCATTCTCCATGTGGTTCTCGGTGATGACATAGCGGAACAGTGTGTTGTAGCGGCGCTCTCCGCCGGGCAGGATCTCGCATTCCATGATCTCCATCATGCGGCGCTGCTTGTTCTCCAACTGCTTGCAGAAGACCACGATGGGGTACGCCTCCGTCACATAGCTGAGAAGCGTTTCATCCGACATATCCACGGCTCGCTTACACAGGGACACCATGCGGCGGTAGGTCGCTTCGCAGGAGTTGGAGTGGATGGTGGTCAGCACCGCCACACCCACGCGGGCGGCTTCCTGGGCGGCGTTGGCCTCGGCACCGCGCATTTCGCCTACGACCAGAATGTCTGGGTTGAAGCGCAGGCAGATGTCTACCAATGCGATCTGGTCGACACGCTGGCGCTCATTTTCGCTGTCACGGGTCAAGGTGTGGACTACCGAATTGACCACTTTGCCGTTTTCCTCCCGCACCAGTTCCAACTCGCGGGATCCGTTCTCGATGGTAAAGATGCGCTTGCTGTTGGGGATGGTGGTCAGCAGCCAGCCTGCCGCCGTGGTCTTGCCGGAGGAGGTGGCTCCTGCCACGCAGATGGAAATACCGTAGCGCAGAAATACGGAGAGCCAATCCAGCATCTCTGCTGTAGCTGTTCCGCTGCGGAGCAGATCCTCACGGCTGAGATTGTGGCGGTTGACGATTCGGATGGAGGCAGCGACGCCCACATCTTCATCTACCACGGGGGACTTCATAGCGGCGATACGGGTGTTTTTGGTCAGATGTCCCGTGACCAGAGGGCTGGCATTATCCAGCACCATGCCGGAGGCGTGGAGCATACGGCGGATGACGGCAAGGGCGTGTTCCGGTGAGTCGAAGTGTTCCGTGAGCTTTTCATTTCGGCCGTCCGAATACTGCACCTCAATGTCCCGCCACGAGTTGATGTTGATCTCCTCGATGCCGTCTCCGTAGATGTAGCGGGTCAAAAATCCGTACTCGGCCATCTCGGAATAAAGGGCATCTACCAGCTCCGTCTGCGTCATGCCCGCCACGGCGATGCGCTTGTCCTGTAGGTATTTCATGATGTAGCGCTGGAGCTGCTCCTTGGCGTCCTCACCGCCCTCGGTGATGAGGGCGGCGTAGGAACCGGAGATGTACTCCTGCACCTCTTGCAGCACGGAATTGAAATCCTTTCCTGCCGTCTCAGGAGCAAAGAACAGGTTGTGCGCTCGTCCGAGCGTGCCAACGTCGGTGTTCAATGTGCGGTTCGGCGTGTCGTCCACCACGACAGGGACGACTTCCGGTTCTGAGGTGGCCTGATATTCCGGCGCATCCCGCCGTTCTGCATCTGCGGCAAAGATCGAGCCGTTTCGCTTTTCGCCAAGTGCCATATCAAAACACCTCCGCTATGATCTTTTCCAGTTCCTTGCGGAACGGGCGGCTGTCCTTGAGGGCGAGGTCAGCGAGGAGATCTCGCCCCAGATACTGTTCTTCCAACTCCTGCGAGTAGGGCAGCACGAAGGTCGCATCGCCCAGCGCCTTGCCGATATGGTCTGCTGCCTGATAGGGCTTCACGTTGGACGCCACCTTATATTGCTTGTCTACATCCCACTCGGCATCTTCCAGCAAAGGAAGCTGACTGGAAAAGTAGCTGACGCTCTTGGGGTCGCAGTTGGCAAGACGCAGGACATTGTCTGCTTCCATCAGCGCCACGGCGGAGAGGATATCGTTGGCGATGTAGCTGCCGCAGTCCACGATAACATAGGGCGCGATCTGACGCAGCCCGTCCAACAGCTCCACCACCTGCTTCTGCGCGAAGGGCGGGGTGCTGTATTCGTTCTGCAATTCGAGGAGTCCCAGCGCTGCGAGATAGCTGTTGTGCTTGAAGGTGACGAGGTTATGTTTGATGAGGTTTTCGCTGATGCGGGCGGCGGCAAGGACGCTGGCAAGAGAGCCTTTGCTCTCCAGAGCGTCCGCATGGCAGATGCACGGCAGCATGGGAGCGCTCATATCGCAGAGCAGAAGGATAACATTTTTCTTCTTGGCGGAGAGCGCCTTTGCAATCTTTACCGCTGTCACCGTTTTCCCACTGCCGGGGCTGCCCCAGACCGCCAGCACACCACCGCTGTCATTCTGCACTTCCGGTTTCTCCGTATCGCGCTGAAAGATGCTGGCTTTTCTGAAATTCATTCCGTCACCTCGCTCTCCGGTGCGGCAGGCTCGGTGGGTTCGCCCTCCTCAATGGGGCTTTCCTCCGGCTCAGTGTACAACTCCTCGATGAGTGCGTCCTGCGCCTCAATGAACTGTTTTGCGCCGTCTGCTGTGCCGCGGTAGACGAGAGCCAGATGGAGTTTGGCGTCCTTTTCCAGTTCTGCCAGTACCTTGGCCTGCTCCGGCAAGACGAGGAAGGTCACGGTGGAGGGAAGCTCCTTTTCCTCCTCTGTTGCTTCGCCGGTATTGGCATCGTAGCCGGTGCTGGCAGTGACGCTGATGATCTCCACATACTGCAGCTCGGCAGGGATGGTGGTTTCGCCGTCCTCCGGGTAGTCCGCCACGATGACCGATACGATGTCACCGCTCTGGAGTTTGCCGGACAGTCCGGTGGCAAAGCTCTTGATGGTGACGGAGATCGCCTGCTTCGAGCCATCCAGATTATAGAGATAGGCATTCTCGGCAGCAGGGGCTTCCGAGAGTTTTGCAGCGAGAATATAATCGCCCACGGCGAAGTCCGCTTTGGCGTATTTGCCCACTACATTATCTTTCACGGTCATAAGACCGGAGGGGAGGTTGTAGGAGCCGACCTCGGTCGTGGTGACCATGTCTTTGGTGATGAGTTCACCAGCCTGAATATCTTTCGTCACACGGACGATCTCCGCTTTCTGGCTGATGCTCTGATTGAACAGCGGTGTGATGCCGAAGCAGATCACCAGCGCCAGCAGAATGCAGATGATGCCGATGACCGTGCGGTTTTTGAAAATGCTCATGGAGCGAGCCTCCTTTGTATTAGATGATATATGCGGTAAAAAAGCCTGCCGCAAGGAAGGGTGCAAATGGGTAGCTCTCCGGTGGACGCTCTTGCTTGCGGATCTTGCGCAGGGCGGCTATTGCAAGGTAGAAAAGGCAGTACAGCAGCAGTGCCAGCACCAGTCCGGCGCCTCCTCGCAGAAAGCCGAGCAGGAAACCGGAAGCTGCGATGAGGATCGTATCTCCCATGCCGCCGCGTCCTCTACGGCTTGCCTGCCAAAATGGGACGGCCAGCGTCAGGCCGAGAAGCCGGGCGGGGCTGAAAGAGATCAGCCCCGCCGCTGCTACGACGATACTGGAAAGGTCATAGATCTGCCTGTGCCGGAGATCTGTCCAAGCCGCCGTCAGGAGTCCCGTAAGGAATAGAATGCCCTGCAGCGCTGTCCACACGGCTTACTCCAGCGCGCCCGCGTAGTTGAACATATTCGTGATGCGCTCGTTCAGGGTGGGCATGACCACATCACCGAACAGGGCGTACAGACCGGCCAGCAGCAGAGCGCCCAGCACCACGGCGATGAGGATCTTGACGGCGGTGTCGATGTAGCCCTCACCGGAGCGGCGGGTGGCGGCGAGACGGATGGCGGCGCTGCGGACGGAATTGACGGTCTTCTTGATGAGCTTCTTCATAGTGTAGTTACCTCCAAAAAATTATGATGTTTGTGTAGTGGATAGGTTTGGTTTACATGGACTGCTCCATGGGGAGAGCGTTGTCCTGCTGCTGGTTCTGGCGGAGCGACTGCTCGTAGGCATCCAGCACAGTTTTATTAAACTGTTGGCGGGCCTCTGCCGTACAGGGAAAGCAGATGTCATGGTAGTCGCCGTGCCCGTCCTTGTACTGAGGCATGGCGACGAAGGGGCCGTTCTCACCTCGAATGATCTTCACGCCGCGGATGGCAAAGATGCCGTTGATGTCCACGTTGGCATTGGCGAGGGTGTACTTGCTGTCCTTCACGGGATAGATGCGCACGGCGTACTCCACGGGGAGCGGGGTATCCGGTGCAGGGGTGGGAGTTGTTGCTTTGGCTTGAACTTTGGGCATTGGGATTCCTCCTTTTCTGATTTGGATATGAAAAAAGCACCCGGTCAGGTGCTTATTTCACAGGTTCATATTCATTTCCTGCTGGGGTGCAAACTCGATTTGCTGGAAGCCGATGCGGTCGCAGTAATAGAACTCGCTGCCGCCTTCGTCGTATAGTTCCAGCACATCCGAGATGCCGATGGGTCGGCCGTCATAGCCGAGGACAGGATTGCGAAAGATGGTGTAGATCTCTTCCAAGTCGTTGGTCCCAACTTGACCGTCATAGACCATCTCATAGCTTTTTCGGCTTGGCTGACCGAAGCGCTGTACCATCGTCTCATAGGAAACGAAACGGACATTGATGGGGCTGTCCCGTGAGAGCTGCCACACACGGCAGTTCTTCAGGGGCGGAGCCTCCGGGTCGAAGCGGCCGCTGCGCTGCCCCAACAGGAGGCGGTCATAGACGCCGTCCTCCCAGCGGATGGTGAGTGCCTGCTTTTGCAGAAAACTCTCCAGCTCCTGCGTTTGGAACATGGTGTCCACCACCGCTTCTTTTTCTGTGATGTAACCGGCAGGGTTGCCGTAGCAGAGGATGCGGTCATGGTTGTCGATAAAGATGCGCTGCACTTGTCTCACCTCCGATCATTCCAATTTCATCTCACCCATGGCACTTTCCTCCTGCCGAGGCGCAGTCAGCTCCGCCAGCTTCTCCTGCGCCCATTCGGGCAGGAACTTCTCGTCCAGCACACCGATGAACTCATCTCGATTCCAACGGGTCATCTCGCCGTCGCCCAGGCAGGTGCAGCGTACCGAGCGCCCGATGGCGGTGGGGCTGCATCCGAAGCCGTCATGGGCGTACCACAGCTGGTTTTCCTGACTCCAATAGGATTCCTTCAGTGTATCCGGCGACAGCACCAGCACCTTGCCGGTATAATCCTGCTCGGCGCGGTCACCGATACAATGTTCGGAGCCAAACAGCCCCAGCTTCTGATACGCTTTGCGATAGAGGCCTACGAAACCATCCAGCACAGCTGGATGGCTTCGAACGGTGATATCGGCAATATGCCATTCATCCTGCGGAACATGGTGCCGTGTCGCCCAATCCTTATTCGCAGGGCGGAAACGGCCGTCCCACTTGAGTTCCCGCAAGGTTGCTGCCAGCACCCACTCGGTGCGCTTGTAGCCGTACTCCTCCAGCACGGGAGTAAGACACTCCGGGTCCAGGTTTATCCCGTCGAAGTTTCGGCGGATAGCATCCTCAATGGCTTCACGACAGGCAATATTGGCCTTGTGGCTCTCCCGCCACAGAGGAAGCTCATCCCGGCGTTTTGCTTCTTTTGCAGACCCACGGTACAGGTAAGTTTCATTCATTTGTGTCATCACCTCGATCCTTTGAACACCGGAGTCGTCACTTGTCGTAGACGATATCGTTCTCCATCAGCACATCTTCCAGCACAGACAGGCAACAGCCAGACTGACGCAGGGCGAACAGGATCGCAGGCGGGACATCGGAGAGGTCATACTCATAATCTGTCTCGCAGACGGTGATCTCGCCGGAGTCCTCATCCACATAGCAGCCCAGCTTGGCATCGGACGGGATATCCGCTTCCTCTCTGGCCCAATCGGGGACGGTGACCGCGGGGCGAATCAGTTCCTCGATGGGCAGATCTCTGCAAGCGCACTCGTCCTCGTCGCACTCGTCGCAGTGGCCGCAGGTATCCCGCAGGGTCAGAAGCATCTGACCGACATGGGCAGTCAACTCCGTGAGCAGCTTGACATACTCCATTGCGGTCATCTTGGACCTTGTCAGGATGACTGCGCCGTCCAGTGTGGTCAGTTCCAGCTTCGCATCATCGGGGATGCCACTCAGCTTCAGCGCTGCGGGCGCGATGGTGATGGCCTTGTCTCTGGTAAGAATAAAGTTCATAATACGATTCCTCCTTCGTTTTCTTTGATCGTGGTTTTGATGGGGCGCTCTGGTTCGTGCATCAGTTCGTATTGGGTGTCGTTATCACCGTCCAGCAGGCTCTCCAAAGTCAGCTGCCAACAGGCTTTGCGGGGGTCATAGTTGGTGATGATAGCTTCTTCATATTCACTGCCTGCCGTCTGGGACATGCTGTTGGGACGGACGGTGCGGAAGATATAAAATTCCTTATAAAGTTCGCAGATGTACGGGCAGTAGTTGTAGGACACCATGACATACCCGCGGCAGGTCAGGAGCGTATCATGGAGCCGTTGATGATCTGCTTTGGGGAAGCCTACCTCATAGCACTCTGCCTCAAAGTAGGGCGGGTCGCAGTAGATCCAGGCATCCTCTCGGTCATACTGGCGGATGACATCTTCGAAGTCCTTATTCTCCACGATGACATTTGCCAGCCTGCGGGAACATTCCCAAATCAGGTGAAAGAAGCGGCGAATGTCGCAGGGCTTGCCGCCGAAAGACTTGGCACTGCCGCTGAAGCTGTACCGTACCAACTTGAAGTAGTCCGCCGCACGGCGGATACTTCCACGAGGCGCACGCTCTAACAGGAGCGCACGGATAGCTTCGGAGTCGGGTGGCTTGAGATAGACCTCTGTTAATTCCATTTCTTCCTGCAGGTAGTCATCTGTGAACTCCCCTTTGGAAAGAAACTTATAGAGGACATTGAAGTCATCCCGTGTGTTCAAAGGCAAGAAGCCCAACTCTGCCAACAGCGCGAGGGTTCGGTTTTTTACGCAGCAGAACAGGTTTGTGAGGTTCCCATTGAAATCGTTGTAGACCTCCATGCATCCATGCCGGATAGGACGGTTCATAGTGACCGTGCCGCTGCCGCCGAAGACATCGATGAACCGCCTGTAGTGATATGGAGCCATTTTGTTGATGATCCACAGCAGTTTGCCCTTGCCTCCCACCCAAGGGATAAAGCTGTTCAAGATGCACCTTCTCTCAAGGGAAAGGCATCCAGTGACTGCTCCAATCCGCGCCTTGCTGCCGCAAGACCGTTTTCCATGGTTTTGAGCTGTTGGATCGTGGAGTAGACTTCGCCAGCAGTGGAAGCGTAGAAGTATCCGCATCGATCACTCCCAATAGGAACGCCCTTACGTCGCATGCGATTTACCAGCTTTCGCAGATCTGTTCCGCTGATTCCGAGAACAGCTTCCAGTTCAGCACTGCTCGCTCTGTACTTTCGCCCGGTACAGGCACCTTTCAAATAATTCAATAGTTTTTCTTCACGCATTTCTGCTCCTTTCCGAGGCTCTTATCCCGGAACAGGAGACAAAATGAGCGCAAAAAAGAAGGGGCCGCTTTTCCCCATCCGGGTATACGGCCTCTTGACATACTGTTTTTTGTTTTGTCCCGTTCTTATAGAACGGTCTGCGTTCCGTGCGCTCCTGTGAAACAAACGGCATCTCCCATATACTTTAAGAACGGATACCGTTCAAAAGGAGATTGCTGTATGGATCAGATCGCATTGGGAAAACGAATCAAAGCTGCCCGTGAGAGGGCTTGCATGACGCAGGAAGCGCTTGCTGCCGCTGTGGACTACAGTGTTGACCACATGAGCGTAGTAGAGCGAGGAGTAAAGGCTCCAAAGTTGGAAAAGCTGGTCGCCATTGCCAATGCGCTCAATGTAGGGACAGATGAACTTCTTCAAGATGCCCTGAACACGGCAACGATGCTTCATGCTACTGAGATTTCAGAGAAGTTGAAAGCACTCCCTCCAGAGGGGCAACGCAAGGTAATGAATGTGCTGGATACCCTAATCGCGGAATTACAATAATTGTTGCAGACGCAGAGACTTGTTTTTTGCAGGTCTCTGTTTTTTTCGACAGGCTTCGTCATTTTCCCCCAAATTCACGGTGTTATTATAGTTCTATAAGAACGAGTACCGTTCAAAACAAATTGGAAGGGAGAAACATAATGAAGAGAAGAAATATTGACGCGGAAGCCGCATTGAGGAAAGTTGCACGAAAAAACCATACGACTCTGGAAGAGGTGAGAAAAGAGATACGACTGGCGATGATAGCTGCGATGTGCGATCCGGACCCTTCTATACAGCGAGTATGGCGTGAGATCCCACATGCTGGTGCTGCGCTCACGCCGGAGGATCTCATTGCATACATTGCAAAGCAGTGCCTGCCGCAATAAGCTTATACTTTGATCATGACGGGAATCAGGTGGTATCACATCATCTGCATTTCCATCGACGCCCTCTGTTCGACAGATGGATATTGCACATAATCGCTGCCGATGAACACGCCAGGGTGTTCGTCCTCATACCGACAGCCAATCGCGCCCAGATCCATGTACTCGTATAGCTCCTCCGGCACCGAAGTCTCGTGGGCAAGGTAGTACCTGCCCAATGCAGCATAGCTGTTGATGCCTTTGAGGATCGTGTAATCGCGCAGCCGCCCCGGTGAATTTGCGAAAATTGCCCCTGCCTCCGCCTCGCCCTTTTGCAGAACCATGGCAGAAAGAATTGTTTTCTCCTCATCGCTCAATATGCACGGTCCACATTGGGGTGCATCAAATTGCTCCTGCGATGTGCAAGGCAGAGATATCTCATTCTCGTTTTGTAACTGCTTATTATTCATTACATCGTCATCTCCGATTCGTGGGATTGCTGGATCGGCTCCAGCATGGGCTGATAGTCTGCGCGGTGCAGTAGGCCGTAGGGCGTGAGGGATGCATTGTCCTCCTTGATGATGTCGCAGCCGTAGGCATAGAGGTTTACATGAGGGAGCAACAGTTCCACCGAATGTTCGTCCGTCATGAAATGAAGCTGGTCGATGGCAGTCTCCTGCGGTGAGCTGAGTTTCGGCGTGAGGTTATAATCCTCCAGATGTTCCACCAGCTGCATTGCAGTCCCAATATCTTTCACCTCAAACTGCTCCAGCAGGGCCTTCAGCTTTGGGATTTGCCTTTCAGGGAATGGAATATCCCGCACGGCTCCAGAAAAGCTGTTGAATGCATTCATTTCCATAGGCAGATCCGCAAAATTGGCGGCATTTGGGATAATACCGTCATAGTCGAGGACAACTGCGTTTTCCCATTCCAATGTGCCGAGCTGCTCCTGTGCGGCGGACAATTCCGCTTCGGTCGCCGGAAGGTTCAGTGTCGCCGTGCGCGCATCTTTGAAGTCAGGGTGCAGGCCAAGGGTCAGGCGAAACAAGTGGCTTGGCTTCGGCGGCAGCTCCTTGGGGCAGGGCGGCGCAGCAGTCAACTCGCCGACGCACAGTACATAAAGGCTTCCAACAAAGACGCCATTTTCCCCTTGACGCATCATTCTTCCGATACCGGCGAAGTCCAACATCTTAAATACAGTATCCGACACTCCATCCAGCTCTGGAATAAAATCGTTTTCTGCGTAAAACCGGCCGAGGGCAGCATCGTCTGCAGCATCCACTACATGATAACAGTCGGTTCTTGCGCTGACCGCCAGATCTCTCATATCCTGCATTGTGATGATACCGCCGTTGGCGTTTACTTTTTTCTGCACCTCCATGGAGAACATTCCCTCAAAAGCAATTCCTTGTACCTCATCCAACGCCGCAAGCTGTGCGGCAAGATCGTTGAGCTCGTTGAGGCTGATATCCAACTCTCCTAAATGCGGGGCGAGATATTCGAAAGCATAGTAATCGTCGATCTCCATATACAGTGCTTCGTCGTCTTTCAGCCGCACTTTTTCCATCGCGTCCCACAACTCCCACGGCGAGGCAGGCAAGTCCAACTTGGCGTAGGCTTCGTTGTAGGGAACGCCATCTTTTGCCAGATACACACAGAATATTTTCTCAGCCAAGCGTCATTCCCCCTTGCTGCATTTGCCTTTGGAATGCGGGATCTGCGCCGGGAGAGTTCCAACCAAACATACTGCCGTTCTTCATGGCTTCCTCCTGCTCCTTTGTCACGCCGAGCCGCTCGTTGTTGTAGTCTGCCAGTTCGCGGTTCTGCTGTGGGTCATCTGTAGACCAGTCGCTTGGATAGTAGCCGCTCTCACCACGCTTGATGCAGATGAGAGTCCCGGTGCCGGGCAGCGTGGAAAAGCACAGCTCTGGCAGACCTTCCGCCAGCTTGGGGGAGAAAAGCTCCTGTTCCGTTTGGATGCTCCACTCGTCCG
>ENA-ORTY01000259-ORTY01000259.1-human-gut-metagenome-genome-assembly--contig:-NODE-259-length-73336-cov-23.111229_pt1 | contig 73336 bp, 61 predicted proteins | sample MGYA00241917_ERZ509198 | MGnify/ENA primary metagenome ERZ509198 (study PRJEB26280, sample SAMEA2338857) | human gut metagenome | biome: human gut; feature: human-associated habitat; material: faeces...
CAATTCCAAATTAATTAATTCAATTTTTTGTCTAAACTTTTGGGTTCACATCAATTCGGGGGTTTATTTTATTAGCAAGCTAATATTTCTTCTATTAAGAATTCTTTTCCAGATAGTATTTCCTTGTCGAAGGAGTTGCAAACAGGGCAATATCCTTTGGTTTGTATTACGTTAAATATTGCGCCACACTTCTTGCATTTTGCTTCGCTAGGAATAACGTGTATTTCTAGTTTAGTGTCGCTAAACATAGGTTTGCCGTCGATTGCTGCCGGGAAACATTCTTCAAGATATTGCGGGATAATCAGCGAACCTTCGCCAACGCCAAGCGTTATACTTGCTATTTGTTCAAGTCCTTGTTCTTTTGCAATATCTTCTACCGTTCTTATTACTTCAAAAACGATGCCAAGTTCGTGCATAATTACCTCTTATTTGAAAATGTCTTTAATAGGACGAGTAACTATTCTGCTAGCTCTCTTAACGGCGTTCTTAGCAACTGCGATAGGTAGTTTTTCGTATACAGGAGCAAAGGTGTTGTATTTCTTTACAAGGTGTATAGCGTCAAACTTACACTTAGTAGTACATTGTCCACAACCTACGCACTTGAATTCGTCCACGATAACTGCGCCACAGCCTAAGCAACGAGCAGTCTCTTTTTTAAGTTGCTCTTCGGTAAAAGTTGCTCTGGTGTCCTTAAAGGTCTTTTCGTTTTTGTCGATATGTAGTGGCCTTTGTCTTGGGGTAGTGTCAAAACTTCCTTCCTCAATAACAAGGTTCTCTTTGTCAAGCGAGTGATATTCACGTCTATCACGACCAAAGATAAGGCTTTGTCCTTCCCAAACGGTTCTGTGAAGGGAGATAGCGCCTTGTTTTCCTGCTGCAATGGCGTGGATAGCAAATTTAGGACCTGTAAAGCAGTCGCCACCAACGAAGATATCACGTTCACCCGTTGCATAGGTAAATCCGTCGGCAACGGCAGTGTTGTTTTTGTTTAGTTGTACGTTAGTACCGTCTAGTAGGTTGCCCCATACGATAGATTGACCAACCGATAGTAGTACGTAGTCGGCAGGAACAACGATAGTATCGTTTTCGTCGTAGGTAGGGCTGAATTTGCCGTCAGCGTCAAATACCGATACGCATTTCTTAAATTCAACGCCCGTAACTTTGCCGTTTTCTACTATGATGCGTTTAGGACCGTAAGAGTTGTTTATTACGATATCTTCGTTTTCTGCCTCTTCGATTTCTTCGTCAAGTGCAGGCATTTCGGTTCTCTTTTCCAAACAGTACATATTTACGGTGCTTGCGCCCGTTCTAACGGCAGTTCTAGCAACGTCGATAGCAACGTTACCACCACCGATAACTACTACGTTACCCGATAGTTTTACTTCTTTTCCAAGAGCAACGTTACGCAAGAAGTCTACGCCCGTAATTACTGCTTCGTTGTCTTCGCCTTCTAAGCCAAGTTTTCTACCAGCCGATGCGCCGATAGCAAGATAGAATGCGTCGTAGCCTTGTTTTCTTAGTTCAGGAATAGTTACGTCCTTACCGACTTCTACGCCCGTCTTAAATTCTACGCCCATTTCACGAAGAACGTCAATTTCTGCATCTAGTACGTCCTTTTCTAGTCTGAACGAAGGAATACCAAGGGTAAGCATACCGCCAAGTTTTTCCTCCTTCTCAAATACGGTAATGGTGTAACCGTCAAGCGCAAGATAATATGCGCAAGATAATCCGGCAGGACCAGAACCTACGATAGCAATCTTTTTCATGCTGTAATCGTGGCGTTTTTTAGGGATAAATCTAGTTGCTGCGTCCATATCCTTATCAGCAATAAATTTTTTGATTTCGTCTATTGCGATAGGTTTATCGATAGTGCCACGAGTACAAGCGTCTTCGCACTTGTGAGGGCAAATTCTTCCGCAAACTGCTGGAAGTGGGTTTTCCTTTTTAATTAGTTCAAGAGCCTCGGTATATCTACCTTGCGCTGCAAGTTTGATATAACCTTGTACCGCAATGTGAGCAGGGCATTGAGCCTTACAAGGAGCAGTACCCGTTGAAACTTCGTCCTTTCTGTTGGTTCTATATTCTTTGTTCCATTTTTCTTCACCCCAAGTGTGATCGGATAGTTTAGCGTAATCACGGTCGTCTGGAAGCGGGGTTTTGGTGCAAAGTTTTTGACCTAGTTGAAGAGCGTTGGTAGGGCAGTTTTCTACGCATTGTCCGCAAGCAACGCAGTTTTCGGTTTTAACCTCTGATACGTAGTTAGAACGAATAGCGTCGAATGCGCCATAGTAAGTACCTATTCTCATTGCAAAGCACGAACAAGAACAGCAGTTACAAATTGCAGCCGATTCGCCAAGACCTTCAATGTTTGGCATTTGGTGCATTAGTCCGTTTTCTTCTGCTTTCTTAAAGATAGCCTCAGCCTCTTCACGAGTGATTTCTCTTGCTCTACCCGTCCTAATATAATATTCTGCGCCACTACCCATTTGTACGCACATATCGTCCTCTAAGTGTCCGCAACCTTCGCCGATAATTCTACGCGAACGACGGCAAGAACACGGAGCAACCGAGAATTTGTCGTATTTGTCTAGGTAGTAAGATATTTTTTCGTATTGGCTTGCATTAGGGTCGTCCTTAATAGCCGATTCGATAGGTACGACTCTCATCATGCTAGAACCAAGTGGAAGGTTAGCAGCAAGCATTTTAACACGGGTTAGGGTGTATTGCTCGAACGCTTTACCTATTTCAGGGTGCTTTTTAACGTTTTCGGTATTGTTTACCATCATTTCCAAAATGCCGGGAGCAAAAATTTGGATTAGGTATTCGTCAACGCCTTTTTCTTTGTTAGTGTACACTTTGCAAAGACCAACCCAAGCCATTTCGTCTAAGATTCTTTTGGTTTCCTCTTCGCTTTTACCGGATTTTTTTGCCATTTCTTCTACGGTTCTTTCCTTTCTAAGTCCCATAAGAAGAGCCATGTCGGCCATTTCGTCGGTAACGGAGCCTGCTAACGCATAGTACTCAGGAGCATTCTCGTCGATTTTGTTTACCATACCAGGTAAACCGCCTATCATTTTGGCAAGTTTTACAATTTTTTTTCTAAGTTCTGCCATAAATATAACCTCTCTATATTATTTTTTCCATTGAGTTACTTGTTTTCTTATCCAATTAGCCCAAGCCTCTACGCCTTCGCCTGTTTTAGCGCTAATAGGGAAGATTTCAATATTAGGGTTTAGTTTCTTTACCCTTTCCGTACATTTTTCAATGCTGAAATCAAAGTACGGCATTACGTCTATTTTGTTGATAATAAGTGCGTCGCATATCGAGAACATAAGCGGATATTTTAGCGGTTTGTCGTCGCCCTCGGGTACGCTAAGTATCATTGCGTTTTTAGATGCGCCCGTGTCAAACTCGGCAGGGCACACTAGGTTGCCTATATTTTCAAGTATTGCAAAATCTATTCCTTCAATGCCAAGCGCTTCAACGCCTTGTCTTGTCATATCAGCGTCAAGGTGGCACATTCCACCCGTGTGTAGTTGTATAACCTTAGCGCCCGTAGACTGAATAGTTTTAGCGTCTACGTCAGAGTCGATATCTGCTTCCATAACACCGATACTCATTTCGTCACGAAGAGCCTCGATGGTTCTCGTCAAAGTGGTTGTTTTGCCCGAGCCTGGTGAGGACATTAGGTTAAGCAAAAAAGTCTTTTGTTCTTTCAAATCCGAGCGAAGAGCGTCTGCGCGTTTTTCGTTGTTTTTGAATACGCTTTCTTTTACTTCGATTACCTTAAAATCCATTTATTTATCTCCTTTATATTATTAAATTATTGTCTATACACAAATTTTACTATATGATTTTTGATTTTGTCAACGGAGGCATAAAAATATTGTTAATGATTTCACTAATAAAAAAGGCATAATAGACAAAAAGCCCCGATTGTTTACTATTTTTAGTAAAAAACAAGAGAAATTGCGCGAAAAACACAAAATTTTGCAACGAAAAATTAAAAAATTCGATTATTTTTTGAAAACTTAAAAATATTACCTAATTGACTTAGCGCCTTAAAATTCGTATAATCTATTTGGAGGCAATTATGAAAAAAACATTGTACGTATTTTTACAATGCACTTGGGGTTTTTTGCAAAGCCTAATGGGATTTTTATATATGCTTAGGTACGCTAAGTGTAGGCACGAATGGTATTACGGGGCGTACGTAACCTATTTTGATGCGTGGGGTGGTGGTATATCCTTGGGTATGTTCGTTTTCGTTGCCGAAAACAACGAAAAAATAAGAGAAATACACCGAAAAAAAGGTAACGTATTTGACGAAAAAAGACAAAAAGCAATTCTGGTTCACGAGTACGGACACTCGATTCAGTCGCTTATTTTAGGACCGTTGTACCTTTTTATCATAGGAATTCCGTCTATGACGTGGGCAAGTTTTAAGCCACTTGTCGAGTATAGAAAAAGGACGGGCGTAAAGTACACTTCTTTCTATCCTGAAAGGTGGGCAAATCGTCTTGGCGAGTGGGTAACGAAAGAGGTTGCGATAGATAACTAATATGGTAGAGATTGCAAGCATAAAAAGGTCGAATAGGCGTGGAATTACCATTAGGATAGATAAGCAAGGCAACGTAAACGTGTATGCAAGCTATTACGAGAGCGAAGAAAATATACTTAGGTTTGTTCAAAGCAAGGAAAAGTGGATAGAAAAGCACGTAAATATGGTAAAAGCCTTCTACGCTAAGTACGATACGTCTAATCTAAAAGAGGGAGATACGGTGTACGTTCTTGGCGTGCCGTATACCTTGAAAATAGGCGATTATAAAAAGGCAGGAATTATAGGAAAAGAGTTCGTTCTCCCCGTAAATCAAACAAAAGACGTGGAAAAAAGCCTAAAAAAGTGGTATATGGAAGTGGCAAAAATTCACCTAAGTAAAGTTTTAGAAAAGGAGCTTAGGGGCGAAAACGTAACCTTAAAACTAACCTCGGCAAGAGGGAAGTGGGGTAGTATAAATATAAAAGGCGAATTAAGACTAAATTTTAGGCTAATTGCTTGCCCAAATTACGCAATTAGATACGTTTGTTGTCACGAATTATGCCACCTAAAAGAGATGAATCACTCCCAAAATTTTTATAAACTTTTGGACGAGAGATTCCCTGATAGAAAAAAGGCTGAAAAGTGGCTAAAAGATAACGCAGGCTTATTAAACGCTTTTTAACCTTAGGCGCAATCTAAAAAGATTGACATAAACGCCAACTAATAGTAAAATCTTATAGTAGTAAATTTCTTAAAGGAGTTACAATGAGTAAAGTAGATTTAGAGTATTTGGAAGTTTTAAGCAAACTTAAACTTTCCGATAGCGAAAAGGCTCAGTTCGAAAAAGATTTCGACAAGATTATCGATTTCGTAAACGAGATAGCCGAAGTAAATACCGACGCAGTTTCTGACAAGGTAAAGGCAATTCCTCTTTCTATGCTAAGAGAGGACGAGGCGAAGGAAAGTATGGCAAGAGAAGCCGTATTACAAAATGCGCCTAAGCAAAAGGACGGATGTTACGTAACTCCGCTGGTGGTTGAATAATGTACGAGAATATGGCTGTTAAAGAGCTAGTAGAAGGAATTAAAAGCCAAAAATTTACTAGCGAAAGCGTAGTAAAATATTTTGCCGAAGTTTGCGAGAAGAAAAAGGATAACAACGCAGTTATCGAAGTTTTCGACGACGCTATCGTAAAGGCAAGAGAGATTGACGAAAGAATAAAGAAGGGCGAAGAGGTTGGTAAACTTGCAGGACTACCTATTGCGTTTAAGGATAATATCCTAATAGAAGGAAAAAAGGCAAGTTGCGCTAGCAATTTCTTAACCGATTTCGTTGCGCCTTACTCTGCAACTATTGTTAAAAACCTAGTTAAAGAGGATGCTATCCCGTTTGCGAGAACAAATATGGACGAGTTTGCTATGGGTGGAAGTTGCGAAAATACCATTTACGGCGCTTGCAAAAACGCTTGCGACGAAACGAGAGTTTCTGGTGGTTCGTCAGGTGGTAGCGCAGTAGCAGTTGCTAGCGGTATGTGTCCCGTTGCAATCGGTAGCGATACGGGTGGCAGTATTCGTCAACCTGCGTCGTTTAACGGAATAGTAGGCATTAAGCCAACTTACGGCACGGTTTCAAGATACGGTATGGTTGCGTTTGCTAGTAGCCTAGACCAAGCCTCTCCGTTTACTAAAACCATAGAGGACAACGAGTTTATCCTTAGAATTATGGCAGGTAAGGACTACAACGACGGCACGACCATTGATAATAAGTTCGAAAAGAGAAGTTCGAGCGAGCCGTACAAAATAGGACTAATCAAAGAGATTATGGATATGGCTGATACTTTGCCAGAGTACGATAATTTCAAAAGGGCAATAGACCTATTAAAAGAGAGTGGTGTGGAGCTTGTTAGCGTGGATATCCCTCATATTAAAAAATCGCTTGCTTGCTACTATATAATTGCGCCTGCTGAGGCTACTTCGAACCTTGCTAGATTTGACGGTGTTAAGTATTCTAAGCGTAGCAAGGAATCTACCGACCTAGATAGCGTGTACGTACTTAGCCGTAGCGAAGGCTTTGGCAAAGAAGTAAAAAGAAGAATAATGCTAGGCAACTTCGTGCTTTCTAGCGGATATTTCGACGCATACTACAACAAAGCAAGAAAGGTGCAAAGTTTAATTAGACAAGAGTTTGCCGAGGCGTTTACTAAATGCGACGCTATAATGATGCCAACCACGACGGGCGAAGCGTTCAAGATAGGCGAAAAGATAGACGACCCCGTATCTATGTACCTAGAAGATTTGTTCACCGTTCCTGCAAATATTGCGGGCGTACCTGCTATTAGCGTGCCTTACGCTAAGGGTAAAAACGGATTGCCGTTAGGTATGCAATTCTACGGAGCAAACGAAACGGAAGAAACCTTGTACGAAATTGCAACTGAGTTTGAAAAAATAATGGGAGGTAAAGCGTAATGCAAGAATTTGACGTAGTAATCGGTCTTGAAATTCACGCCGAATTAAATACGGCGACTAAGGTGTTCTGCAACTGTAAAAACGAGTTTGGTTGCGAGCCAAATACTAATACTTGCCCCGTTTGTACGGGTATGCCTGGTGCTTTACCTATTATCAATAAAAAGGCGGTAGAATATTGCATTAAAGCAGGACTATGTTTTGGTTGCGATATAAACGACTACGCCGTATTCGAGCGTAAAAACTACTTCTATCCCGACCTAAGCAAAGCGTACCAAATAAGCCAACTTGTATATCCACTATGTCTAAACGGTGGCGTAAAACTTTCTAACGGCAGATTTATTAGGCTAAATCGTATTCACCTAGAAGAAGATGCCGGAAAACTTATCCACTTAGGAAAAGATGAAGGCACGCTAGTAGACTATAACCGTGGTGGAACGCCACTAATCGAAATGGTAACCGAGCCTGATATCACGTCTAGCGAAGAGGCTGTCGAGCTACTTAAAAAGATGAAAGAAGCGCTTATTTTCTCGGGCATAGCAAACTGCAAAATGGAAGAAGGCGGTATGCGTTGCGACACGAATATTTCCTTAAAGCCACGTGGAAGCAAGGAGTTTGGTACTAGAACCGAGATGAAGAACATTAACTCGTTCAAGAGCGTAGCAAGGGCTATCGAATACGAAATAAACCGTCAAGCAAAGGTGCTTAGAGCAGGTGGTGTAATAGAGCAAGAAACTAGAAAATGGGACGACGAAAAGGGCAAGAACTTCGTAATGAGAACTAAGGAGCAAGCCCAAGATTACAGATATTTCCCAGACCCTGATATTTTGCCTATCACGATAACGAAAGAGGACGTAGAAAAAATAAAGGAAACTATGCCTATGCTTCCTGACGAAAGAAGGAATATGTACGTGGAAAAATACGGACTACCTACTTACGACGCTGAAATATTGACTTCTTCGAAATACGTATCCGACTACTTTGAAAATTGCGTTGCTTTGTACTCTGAACCTAAGAAAATAAGCAACTGGATAATGGTGGAACTATTAAAAATAGTAAAAGACCAAGAAGAATTCGTATTCCCGATTAGCGAAAAGGATTTGACTACTATTATAAAAATGGTAGAAGACAAAAAGATAAACAAAACTACGGGCGTAAAACTACTTAATATGGTTATTGAAAGCGGAAAAGACCCTATGACGATAGCGAAAGAAAGCAAGATGTTAGAGGGCGTATCCGAGCAAGAAATAGAAAATATCCTAATTAACGTAAGAGATAACAACCCGAAAGTTGTAGAGGACTACAAGAAAGACCCTAACAAAGTAAAAGGCTTTATTATCGGTCAAGTTATGAGAGCAACGGGCGGAAAGGCAAACAACGCCGTAATAGTAGCTTTAATACCTAAGGTATTCGATTAAAAATTGCCCGACGATAGTCGGGCGTTTTAATAGGATTTAATAGCAAAAACGCTTTTATCTAGGTGCAATTTGAATATCCGTAGTAAACGGAAGGTAGGGAAGATAAATAATATTTGCTAGGCTATTGACTAATAATTTAATAGCACTAATATAGCAGGTAATGTAGCGTTTTTACGATATATGAAGTGTAAAATAGAAGTGTTTACACGTAGAGGAGAAAGTATGAAACTTACCGTAATAGGATGCCACGGACCGTACACATTAAAAGAGGGCGAAGCAACAAGTTGTTATTACGTACAGACGAAAGATAAAAATTTTGCCTTGGATTTTGGCAGTGGAGCAATAGCGAACTTAGGGCTAGATAGAATAAAAAAACTAGATTATATTTTTTTGTCGCACCTACACTTTGACCATACTAGCGATATGCTAACGCTAAGATATTTGCTTAACGATTTAGGTAAGAAAATAACAGTAATTACCGAAAAATGCGATAGCGAGTGGTACAAACTGCTTACCGAAAATACCTTTATCGAAGTAATCAACGTTCAGGATAAGCAAACCATCAGTCTAGGCGACGTTACCCTTTCGTTTTTTAGGACTAAGCACCCTATGGACAATTTGGGCGTTAGGCTAAGTAGCCAAGGGAAAACGTTAGTGTACACGGGGGATACTTCCTACTACGACGGCATAGAAAACGACTTAGTAGGTGCAGATTTGGTACTGATTGACGCCTGTCAAAACGACACGTTCAAAGGGCCACACCTAAGGGCAGTCGATGCTATACTCTTAAAGGAAAAGGTAGGTGGAAAGTTCGTGCTGACGCATAAAAACAAGTACGACGTAAAGGTGGATATCGAAGGGATATTTGTTGCTGACGAATTTGCAGAATACGAGGTTTAACTGTCGAAATAACGATATAAAACCGTGATTATGCTATAATAAGCAAAAAATTAAATATTGAATTTGTAATAAAAGGAACGAAAATTCGTTCCTTTTATTTATGCTAAGTTAAACGCTATTGTAGTAGGCTTAGTATTTTTTCTTTTGATATTACGCCTAACGATTTGTTTACGACTTTGCCGTCCTTAAACACAAGTAGAGTAGGTATACTCATAATGCCGTAATCAATAGCAAGCCCTGCTTCTTCGTCCACGTTTATTTTGCCAACGATAATATCGTCCGTTTCGTTTGCAATTTCGTCAACGATAGGCGCAAGCATTCTGCAAGGACCACACCAACTAGCCCAAAAGTCTACAAGAACGGGTTTTTCTGCTTTTAGTACTACGGACTCGAAATTGTCCTGAGTTATTTTTATTATTGCCATAGTTTCCTCCTTTTTCGTAGATGATATAATGATAATATTTCCTTGTAAAAAAAGCAATAGACGAGGGAGAAGTTGATAATTTAATTTGAATTTATCGTTAATTTTTTTAATTTTTTGTTTTTTCGTCGTCTAGTTTTGGTGGCGTTGCGGGTGCTATGATAGGCAAAATCTATTAAAATGACTTAAAAAACAGGTTATTTGCAATATTTTATTGATAAATTTATAAATATAATATAAAATAAGTTTGTCCAAAAGTGGATAAGGAGAGAAAATGAGCGAATTATCGTACAAAACAGAGGCAAATAAATGGATAGAGGCGTTGCCGATAGGTAACGGCAAAACGGGGGCAATGCTTTTTGGTAGTTTTACAAAAGAAAGAATTGCCGTAAACGACGGGACGTTGTGGTCGGGCTATCCAAAGCAAAACGATAATCCTGAAAGCCTTGATAATCTTGAAAAAGCAAGGGAATTGCTAAGGCAAGGCAAATATAAAAAAGCCGACGTACTTATTAAGGACAAAATGAAGGGGGGATATAGCGAGTCCTATTTGCCACTTGGAGATATTTTTATAAGTTACGACGGGGCAAATGGCAATGATTACGAAAGGAAATTGTCCTTAGATAACGCAATTTTTTCAGCACGTAACGACAACGTAACGGTAGAAGCGTTTGCTAATTTTCCAAGCGACGTAATCGCATATAAAATAAATGCAAAAACGCCTATATCTTGCGTAATCACGCTTTCAAGCCAAATGCCAAGTAGCACCGTATTCGACGGCACTTTTTGTTTAATAGGTAGAGCGCCCGACGAAGTCGTGCCAAACTACGTTTTTAACGCTAAAAACCCTATTAAGTACGACGAAGATAAAGGTATGGCGTTTTGTCTTGCGTTAGAGGTGGAAACAAGTGGCAAAAAAGAGAGTTTTAACGATAAAATTAAGGTGGAAAACGCCAACGAAATAATATTGTATTTTGCCTCGGCAACAGGATTTATAGATAGTTATTCAATGCCGATAACCGATAAGGAAATAGTTAAGAATAAAGCGAAAGCAAAACTTGTTAATTTATGCTACGACAAGTTAAAAAAGGAGCATATTGCCGATTATCAAGCGATATATCAAAGGCAAAGCGTAAAAATTAGCAATACAAGCGGGAAGAGTAGTTTGCAACTACTTAACGACGCTAAAAACGGGGACGTTAGCAGCGAACTTATCGAGACGTTTTATAATTTTGGCAAATATCTATTGATAGCGGGCAGTAGACAAGGTGGTCAAGCCCTTACCTTGCAAGGCTTGTGGAACGAAGATATTCGTCCTGCGTGGAGCAGTAATTACACGGTAAATATAAATACCGAAATGAACTATTGGCCGTCTATAAGGTGTAACCTTGTAGAATCGGTAGAGCCGTTTATAAATCTTGTGTACGAACTGATTAAAACGGGCGAACACACTGCAAAAGTAAATTACGGGGTAAAAGGTTTTTGCTGTAATCACAACGTAGATATTTGGCGTAAAACTTCACCTGCCGTTGGGGCGTGCAACTTTATGTTCGAGCCGTTATGCGGTGCGTGGCTTGCAAACGAGGCTTACGAGCATTATAAAAACGGCAAACTAAGCCAATATGAAGATAAAATAAAAGCGGTAGTTACTAAAACGGCAGAGTTTTTGGTTAGTTACCTTGTAAAAGAGGAGGGCTATTATATTATTACTCCGTCCACTTCGCCCGAGGCTGTATTTAGGCATAATCTTATAAATTGCAACGTCAGTGTGGCAACGGCGTTTGATATGGCGGTAACTAGACAAGCCCTTACTAATTACTTGGAAATAGACGATAAGTCGGCGTTTAGTAAAGAAGTAGCAGAAAAATTAAATGCGTTGTATCCTATCAAGGTTGGTAGGTCGGGCATCAGCGAGTTTTACGACGACAAAAAAATCATAGACAAAGGGCATAGACATTTTTCGCCACTTTACGCATTTTATCCGTCTAGCCTAATAGGATATTATAAAAATCCTACTATGAGAGAGGCTGTTAGAAAACTATTTAACGAAAGAATTAGCCACTCCAAAAACCATATTGGTTGGAGCGCCGGTTGGGGAATATGTTTAGCAAGTAGATTGCGTGACGGCAAAACGGCAAGCGATATTATCAAAAGTTTGTTCAAAAATTCCGTGTTCGACAACCTATTCGACGCACACTTCCCTAGCATTTTCCAAATAGACGGCAACTTTGGATTCGTTGCAGGAATAAACGAGTCGCTACTTACGGTTGAGGACGGCGTTATCGAGTTTTTGCCCGCTAAAATAAAATATTTTGATAGTGGCGTAGTAAAAGGTATGGTAGTTAACGGAGTAACTATCGACTTTGAATTTAGTAACTACGTCGTTACTAAAATTACCACGACGGATAGTATAAGAGTAGTAAATAAAAACATAGCGCAAAATTGCGTTTTTGAAGGAAATATAAAATTAGAGGAAAGAGAGTAGTATGAGAGAGTTGTATGCAAAAGATTTTAACGTAAAAAACGGTGGGGACGTAACCTTAGCGCTAAAAGAAATGTTAGATGTTGCAAAAGCCGAAAAGGGCGAAAAGATTATAATTTTTGAAAAGGGAGAGTACAAACTTACAAAGGCAAACTCTACTAAATTAAGCCTTAATATAACCAACACGATAGGTGATAAAGAGTGGGTAAGCGGAGAGGAAAAAAGGATTTATTACACCCCGCTATACGTAGATGGAATTGACGACCTTACGATAGATTTTGGTGGTAGCGTGCTAACTATTTACGGCAAAATGAATAACGCCGTAATAGTAAACAGCAAGAACGTTACCTTGCAAAACGTGGAGATACGAACGGATAATCCCGACTTGCACGAAATAAAGGTGGTAAGTAAAAAGGGGCTTACTGTCGAGTACGAGATAGATAAGGAAAGCAAGTACGAAAAAAGGAGAGACGGCTACTATTTCGTGGGCGAGGACTACGAATTAAGTTTTAAGCATAAACCTATTACAACTTGGTGGGTAGGCGACGTAAAGCCAAACACGCCTAACAAAATAAAAAGGTGCGGACACCCATTACTAATGTCTACTATCAAGGAAGTTGCGCCTTATAGGATTAAAGCGACGTATTTTAGACCGGTAAATTACGAAGTAGGCGAAAGATTTTACTTGTACGACGTAAGAAGAAAGAACGTGGGTATTTTTGCCGATAACTGTGAAAACTTCACGCTGAAAAACGTAAAACAAAGGTTTAATTATTCGCTTGCCGTAGTGTGTCAACATTGCCACAACGTAACTATCGATAGTGTAGATTTTAGCCCGATAGGTGAAAAACTAATGTGTTCTATTGCAGATTTTATACAAATTTGTATGTGCAGTGGCGACGTAGTGGTAAAAGATAGCAATTTCGAAGGCGCAGGCGACGACTGTTTGAACGTTCACGGCTTCCACTTTAAGATTAAAAATATAGAAGATAATAAACTGACCGTAAGTTTTAAGCATCCGCAAAGTTACGGCTTTTTGGCAATAGACAAGGACGACGAAATAGTTTACGTAGAGCCGATGAGTCTAAAAGAAGTAGGCAAAGCGAAGGTGCTTAGCGCTAGAATGATTAGCGAGTACGATATAGAAGTTACCGTTGATAACGTAAGCCAAGCAAAAGTTGGGGACGTGATTGAGGATATTACAAAATGCCCTAACTTGCTATTTGAAAATAACAAGTTAAATAGGATAATTACCCGTGGAATACTAATTACAACCCGTGGTAAAGTGGTGGTGCAAAACAATATTTTTAATAGCAATAGTATGCACGGAATACTTCTTTCTAACGACGCAAGCAGTTGGTATGAAAGCGGTAGAGTAGAAGATATTACCATAAAGGGAAATACCTTTAATTCTACCGAAGGTTACGATATTTATATCAAACCCGAAAACGTAAAACACGAGGAGTATATCCACAAAAATATCACTATAATAAACAACGTATTTAATAGCGATTTAACGGGTGGAATTTACGTGAAGTCTAGCGATAACGTGTTTATTAAAAATAACGAAATTCACGAGCAGAATTTTAGGATAGATAGTAAAAATTCAAACGTAGTAAAAGGCTAGGGGGATAATATGCAAAAAATCGTTGTTATAACGGGCGCAAGCGCAGGAATAGGCAAAGCGACGGCAAAATATTTTTTGGATAAGGGCGACAAAGTGTACAACCTTGCAAGACGCCCAAACGAAGAAACCGAGAATATTACTTGCGACGTAAGTAAAAAAGAAGACGTAGAAAAGGCAATCAAAACCATATACGAAAAAGAAAAAAGAGTGGACGTGCTAATTAACAGCGCAGGTATGGGCATAGCAGGGCCTGTGGAAACCACCGAAGAAGATGCTATTAGAAAGATATTCGACGTAAACTTTTTCGGCACGGTGTACGCTATTCAAGCAGTACTTCCCGTTATGAGAGAAGTAGGTGGCGGTACGATTATAAATCTAAGTAGCGCAGGCGCGCCGTTGTCGCTCCCGTTTCAAGCCTTTTATTCAAGTACGAAGTCGGCAGTAACTACTTTGTCCGAAGCGCTTAGATTAGAAGTAAAGCCCTACAATATAAAAGTTTGTAGCGTACTACCGGGGGACATCGTTACCGAATTTACGAAAAACAGAGAAACGAACATACCCGATAGCGTGTACAAGGAGCGTGCTGAAAAGTCGGTTGGTAAAATGGCAAAAGACGAACTAAACGGTATGCAACCCGAAACCATTGCAAAACTGATATACAAAATGGCAAATAAAAAGAATCCGCCCGTTTACGTAGTTGGTGGAATGAGTTATAAATTTTTCGTATTATTATCAAGAATATTGCCAAAAAGATGGGTGGTAGCGCTTATCGGTAAATTATACGCATAGAAGGAGAAAGTCGTGAAAATACTAGAACAATTTTGTTTAGAAGGTGAAATAGCAAATATATATCCTTACGGGGAAGGACATATCAATTCTACCTATAAGGTGGATATGAAAGATGGTAAATCTTACGTATTACAAAAGATAAATACCTCAATTTTCAAAGATTACGTTGGAGTAATTAACAATATTTTGTTAGTTACCGATTATCTAAGGGGAATTATTAGAAGAAACGGGGGCGAAGTAGATAGAGAAACTATGACTTTGCTACCAACGATAGACGGCAAATACTACTACGTAGACGAAAACGGCGATTGTTATAGGATTTATTTGTTTATCGAAGGCTCAAAGTGTTACCAAACGGCAACGAGTAAAGAGTTACTTGCAAGTTCGGGCAAAGCGTTCGGCAAGTTTATGGCAGACCTTGACGGTTTTGACGCAACCAAACTTGCAGATATATTGCCACACTTTCACGAAACGCCCGTTAGGTACGAAAACTTTGAAAAGGCTGTAAAGGCGGACGTAAAGGGTAGATTAAGCAGAGTAGAAAACGAAGTGGAGTTTTATAGGGCAAGAAAGGATTTTTACTACACGATTACCGACCTACTAAGCCAAAATAAGATACCTACTAGGGTAACTCATAACGACACTAAACTGAACAATATTCTGTTTGACGAAAAAACCGACGAAGCACTATGCGTTATCGACCTAGATACCATTATGGCAGGTAGTTTGCTTTACGATTTCGGCGATTCGGTTAGGTTTGGTTGCTCTACGGCAAAAGAGGACGAAGTAGACAAGGATAAGATACACTTCGATATGTCGCTTTACGAAAGTTATCTAAAAGGCTACTTAGAGGGAGCAGGCGACAAAATAACCAAAGAAGAAGTGGATAATTTGCATAACGGCGCAATTATGATGACGCTAGAATGTGGTATGAGATTTTTGACCGACTATCTTGAAGGGGATACTTATTTTAAGACGGCATACCCCGAGCATAACCTAGTTAGAGCGACGTCGCAAATGTTGCTTGCAAAAGAGATGGAAGAAAGAAGCGAAGAGATGAAGGCGCTTGCCTACAAATATTATAGAGGTTAGTATGAAAACGCAAATATCTTTTTGTAGCGTACTTGAAAAGGTGGACGATGCTTTAAGCAAGGATAATTTTCAAGAGGCTGAAAGAATACTTAATTATTGGGTGGGTCAAGCAGTTAGCGACGGTGATAAATCTACCGAACTTAGCCTACTTAACGAACTAATTGGATTATACAGAAAGCAAAACGAAAAGGAAAAGGGGCTAGCAGTAGTTAGTCGCGCGCTAGTTATTTTAGACGAACTTAAACTGACCGACCTAACTTACGGCACTGTGATGGTGAACGCTGCAACGGCGTACAAAGTATTTGGACTAACGGATAAAGCGTTAGAATTATACAATCTTGCAGAGGCCAATTACCGTCAAAACATAAGCGAAAACGACAAAAAATTTGCCGCTTTATATAACAACGAGGGCAGTTTATTTGCAAGCATTGGTAACGCTGAAAAAGCAACTGCGTGCTACGAAAAAGCCATTGCAATACTAGATAAAAGCGAAGGTAACGAATTAGAAAAAGCGATTAGTTTGCTAAATATTGCCGATGTAACCCCAAACGACGTCGAAAATGAAAGCAAAATAGATAAGCTAGTAGATAGCGCGTACGAACTATTTAACGCTAAGGGGCTAAAACGTGATAGTTACTATTCGTTTGTTTGCAAAAAGTGTGCAAGCGCGTTTGGTTATTACGGTTATTTTTTGTACGAACAAGACCTGCTTGATAGGGCAAAAGAAATAGATGAACGGAATTAGTTTAGCAAAAGAATTTTATACTAAAAACGTAAAACCGATGCTTGACGCTGAGTTTCAAGACGAAGCAAATAGAATTGCCGTAGGTATTTTTGGCAAAGGGTCGGAGTGTTTTGGTTTTGACGACGACGTGTCGAAAGACCACGACTACAAGGTGGGCGTTAGTTTGTTTATAACGGGCGAGGACGACGTAAAATTCGGCTATAAACTTACTAGGGCTTACGGGAAATTGCCAAAGGAATTTATGGGCATAACCGCAAAAAGCGAAAGTTTGTTTGGCGTGGATAAATTCGGCGTAAATATTACTAGCAATTATTTTGAAAGTCTTATTGGTTTTAGTCAAATTCCTACCGAGTGGCAAGCGTGGTTTTACACGCCCGATTATGCGTTTAGCGAAGCAACTAACGGGGAAATTTTTAGAGACGACCTTGGCATCGTTACGGATTTTAGAAGGCGTTTAGTTAGCGATTTCCCTATCGACGTAAAACTTAAAAAAATAGCGGGACACCTTGCTATAAGCTGTCAGGCAGGGCAATACAATTATAGTCGTATGATTAAGCACGGCGAGATTGCGGGATCTACCTTTGCGCTAAGTGAATTTGCAAGCAATATTTTGCACGTAATATTTGCGCTAGAAGATAGATTTTTGCCATACTACAAGTGGCGACTACGTGCGTTAAAGCAGTTTGATAAGGACGGTTTTTACGAAGATTTAACGAGTTTGCTTAGTATGGATAGCACCGAAAACAAAGCGGATTTAATAGAGAAAATTGCAGGAAAGGTGATAATAAAACTAAATGAAAAAGGGTATTCTACCTCTAATAGCGACTACCTTGAAAACCACGCAATTAGCGTGCAGTCTAATATAAATCAAAGAGAGATAAGGGCGTTACATTTGATGGATTTTGGTGGCTGACATGCTAAAAGCATAGTAAAAGAAGATAGAGTAGTTTAACAAAAGGGCGTTTGCCCTTTTTTATTTTATAAATTTATCGCAAAATATCAAATAGATTTATTGAATATTAAAACCATTGAAATTTACGTTACCACTTTTACAATAATTTAATGCTATTGAAAATTATCATATTACTAATTATACGTAATAACACGGTAATAAATGTAAAAAACGAATATTTTTGGTGTAAAAATAAAAAATCGTATATATTTTATTAGTTATTTTATTGATAAGAGTATTATATCGTTATATAATTATTTTAAGTAAAATTAAGTTTGATGTAATATTTATTTAATTTTTAATTGAGCGGAGGTATATATGAGATTACTTGTAGTAGAGGATGATGAAAAGTTATCTAAGATTTTGGCTGTTTCTTTAAGTCAAATTGGTGAAATCGACGTGGCAAATTCGGGCGAAAAGGCGCTTCAAATGGTGGAAAAATCGTATTACGACCTAGTAATACTAGATTTAATGCTGGGCAATCTATCGGGTATGGAAGTACTTAGAGAGATAAGAAGAATGTATTTAATGCCCGTAATTATATTGTCGGCGCTTAGCGACGTAGACAAAAAGATAGAGTGTTTCAGGCTAGGGGCAGACGACTATATGACTAAGCCTTTTTCAAGGGAAGAACTTATCGTGCGTATCGAGGCTGCGCTTCGTAGAAGTGGCGGTAGTTTTAGTTGCACGGACTATAAGTTTGAGAATATGGAAATAAATTACGCAAACAAGATGCTAAAAATCGACGGCGAATACGTAGAAATGAATAGGAAAACCTACGAAATACTAGAACTTTTAGTGCGCAATAAAGAGATTATCATGTCCAAGCAACAAATTTTCGATAGAATTTGGGGCTACTATTCAACCACGGGAACGCAAGTTATCGAGATAAATATTTTTAGACTGCGTAAAATTTTAGAGCCGTACGGGCTAGATAAACACTTAAAAACGATAAAGGCCACGGGATATATGTGGACGGAGAAATAGTATGTTTAAGCTAGATAAAAACATTAAAAAACGGTGGTTATCTTTTATATTGCTGAATATGTTGATACTTTTATTGGTATTCGGCGCAATATTGATAGGCTACGGAGCAGTTGCTACAAAAGCAAACGACGATGCTTTACGATCTGGCGTAAAGGACTACGTTGATATTTTGAAAGGTTATTCTTACGAGCAACTTTTAGATATTTGCGAGGGGAAAACCCACGTTATTGCCGTGGATAATCCTCAGTTTAAGTTTGGCGTATATAGTCAGCGTGGAGACGGCAGTTTTGGGTTTGCAACAAACGATAGTTATCTAAATAGGGTAGAGCCGACTATCGGTGGCAAGCTAGACCAAATAGAAGAAGAAAATATAGGTAACGGCAAATTCGTTACCTATACTACGTCTATAAACGGCAGTCTTGGAGCGTACGTAAAGGTATTCGCCTCGGCAGATTACGTGTATGCGTCTAGCGATACCATGACTATAAACGGCGTATTATTTGGCATAGCGTTCGTTGTATTATGCGTGTTACTATCTATTTTGCTTGGTTATATCGAAATAAAACCTATTACGGAAAACTACTACAAGCAAAGGAATTTTATCAACGATATGTCGCACGAAATACGTACTCCGCTTGCAATCATCAAGGGCAATTTGGAAAACGTGCTTGCTACTCCCGACGCTAAAATAAGCGTGGTGGAAGAAGATATTAGAGAGTGCGTAAACGAAGTGGACTATATGACGAATATGTCTACGGGCTTACTTGATATTGCGCATGCTGAAAATAGAAAAGCAAAGAAGGACACCGTTCTAAGCGAAGCCGTAGCAGAAACGGTGGATTTGTTCGGCGACGTTGCCGCTATGAGTAATAAATCGTTACTTGCAAGAATAGATTATTGCCCACTAGTCGTTGATAAGGAAAAGATAAAGCAACTTGTAACTATACTATTAGATAACGCCCTAAAATACACGACGGACGGCGATAGAATAAACGTAAAACTCAAAAACGTGGGTGGAACGTGTAGTTTAGTGGTGCAAGATACGGGTATCGGCGTAAAAAAGGACGACCTAGACAAGATATTCGATAGGTTCTATCGTGGCGAAAACGTAAAAGAAATACAAGGTACGGGGCTAGGTCTTTCGATAGCAAAATCTATCGTAGATTCTATGAACGGCACTATCAGGGCGACGGAAAACGCTCCGTGTGGTTTGGAAATAACCGCTACGTTTAAGGTGGATTAGTATGAAAAGAGTAAAAAAAGCCCTAATTGTTATATTCGTCGTGGCAATATGTGCCCTTACGCTGACTGCCTGTGGGGAAACTACTTTGCCTACGAACAAGCCTATAAAGTGGACGAGTTACCTAGACGAAGTGGGTAGTTTAATAGAAAAGCAGGTACAGGGCGAAGATAATATCGTGGTTGAAATTACGGGCAATAGTTCTAGTCGTGGTAAATATTACTCTATTTACTTTGGCGTTGATTTCGACGTAAAAAACGTGGAAAATTCTGCGATGGCGCTTATAGTTAAGGATAAGGAACGCACGGTATTTTCACTGCTTGCTGACGAAGGCAATACCTATCTTGACGTTGGTCAAAACGACGTACTGCAAACCGTAAGGTTGAAACTAAACGAAACGGGGCTGTTTAGTTGGCTTGGCGCAAAGATAGATGGCGATGCTACTAACGGCGCTAAAATCATCAAGGACGTATTTGTAAATATAGGTCAAAATATATTTAACGGCGTAGACGTTGACAAGGACAGGACGAAGTATTCGTTTATGATAGACGAAGTGAAGTTTGCCGACGGTATATTAAAGTCGATTGAGTATATTTTGCAAGTAGACCCGGAATTATCCAAGATTTTCCTTGGTGTTCTTGGCGTAAACGAAAAAGACGACGTTGCTAGCCTAGTGCAAGGTGTTGAAGGCAACGTGGAATTTAGCGTGCAGGACGGCAAAATAGTTAGCGTTAATGCGGATTGTACGAGTGAAAATAACACTAGCGAGAAGGTGAAATTCAGCGTTAAAGTTGGCGAGGAAGTATCTAATATCAAGGATAAATTGCCAACTAGCGACGAAGGGTACAAGGTAACTAAGGTCGGCACGGCTATGATGAGTGGAACGATAGGTTTGTACTCACAGTCGAGTAGGGCAATTAGCTACGACTATACCTTAAACGTCAACTTAGATTTAATGAAACTTATCTACAACGACTACGACCTATCCACCTTGTCGGGCGACAACTATTTTCATCTAAGGCTTACGCACAAATGTAGCGAGTATTGCAAGGAGTTTTGCCTAAGCAAAATAAGTAGGTCGAAAGGCGCAGTCGTGGACGTAGCCTATTCGCCAAAGCATTTTGGTACGAACAATTTGTACGTGAACGTGAATTTGCAGTCGGTAATGAGTAGTGGATATATGCAAGAAAAGGCAAAGTATTTCAACGGAATGGCAGCAGAAACCTTGTCCGAATACGCATTGTTTACTTTTACACCCGAAGTACTAAGGGAGAAGAGTTATATATCGAAGTTTTTCGGCTCAATGTACCTAAATTATATGGGGGTAAAGCAGGGCGAATTTGACTATTCGGTGGACAAATTCAAACAAACTTTTTCTTCGTCCGATTTAATCACGCTTATTCTTAACGACTATTTCGTTAGTGAAGAATTCGTAATCGACGAAATAAAACTTAGGATTACCGACAACGTAAGTTGGCAAACCGACGAGTACGATATATATAAGGATACCGTGTATATCATAGATAACGAAGTTAGCGAATTAAAGCGTTACAAGGCAGACGTAATACTAAAAAGCAAGGAGTCGAATATATTAGACTACGTTGTAGAGGCTAAAGCGGAAGGCGTAGATAGTGGAAATAACGAAAAATATTTGTTAAATAATATTTACGACAAAGAAGGCAATTTGCTTACCGGCGTAAATGACAACGGCGTTTACGTTCCTATCGGGCTAAGCGAGGCGCAGGACCTTGTAGGCAAAACGATTAAGTTAAAGGTGATAGGTTACGATAAGCAAGTGAAAAACGATATATATCTTGCAGAGATAGTGGAAGTGGTAAATATTGATTATGAAAACTTTGATAGCGTGCAAGAAGTAACGTTAAGGATAAAATATCCAAACCCACTAGAATATGCCTACGGACTTGGCGACGCCGTTATAATGTTGATGGACAACTTTTTGGAAGGCAAAGGCGATTTTACCGAGCAGATAAACGTAAGCATAAAACTGACCAAAGAAGTGGAAGATTCGTTTAGTCTAAAAAGTGCAGATAATAACGAACAATACGAAATGTTTTACAACGTAAACGTAGATAAGGCGTATATGCTAAAAGGCGAAGCTGAGTTATCCTATCAAAACGGATACAAAAAAACTATGTCGGTAATAGCAACGTCCGATAGCGTGCAAGAAAATAATAATTTACTTGGGCGTGCATATTCTACTAAAAGATGGGGAGTGATATCATTAACCTTCAATGTAGCAGGTAGAAAAATAAAAAGGTCGATAACTATCAAAAAGCCCGACCAATTTGATTTTTCTTATAACGAAAGAGAGCATATAGTGAATACGGCAAGCTACCTAGACAACTACACGTATTTGTACGGTATTTACAATCACGAAAGCGGTACTACTAAAAGTAGAATATTAGTAGACTTAGAAAATATATATATAAATAATATATCGCTTGCAGAGGAAACGGAAAATTGGGGACATTACGACACGTTTGGATACAAGCAATTAGTGTTCTACAAGTCCAACGACTATATCGCAGAAGTTAGAGTAGGCGATTACGTCAGCCATAAGTTTGTTGTAAAAGTAGTAAACAAGTCGCAACAGGCAGTGGAGTATGCTTTCAAGCCGAAGAATATGGTTGAGCCTGCGTATACTACGGGCGGAGTTATTTATTTAAGCGGAAGTATAATAAACGAAAAGCACGGCGTACAGCAAGGCGAATCGATACTAGAAGTAAGGGTAAAAATGGCAGTCGTTAGTTCTAGTGGGGACGTTAAATATGTTACGGCAAAGCAGGAGGACTACGAGCTAACTTTTTCAGTAGGTGGTGTTCTTGCTGAAAACAACGAAATTTGTCTAACTTTGCCGGAACTTATAATAACGCCTATCGAGGCAAATATTAAGATAAAATTTATAACGCAAGGTGCGTACAAAGTGGAGTTTTTGATAAATAGAAGTGAAAAATACGTATATTCGTTTAGTATTATTTAGTTGTTTTGTAATATTAAATTAAGGTTAAAAGGTTGCTTTATATGTAAAAATATCGCTATTAGCCATAAAATTAAACGAATATAACAAATTAAACAAATATTAAAATCCTATTTCATAAAAATTGCATAAATGAGATAGGATTTTTTATTTTTAAGCGTATTTTGTAGGTCATTTTTGCAATTTTGTCTAAAAAATATAAAATTTTTTGCAAAAAAAGTGTCGAAATTACCAAATTTAATTTTAATTTAATTTTATTGAAATCGTCGTTTAATTTAATATAAACGCAATGATCCATTATTGTACCATTGCAAAAAAATGAAAGGGAGTTATGTATGAGACGCAAATTACTAAACTTTTGTTGATGATAACCGTTGTATGTATGAGCGTTATGACGCTTGTGCTTGCTGCTTGTAGCAATACTAGTACCGAGCCGCAAAAGCCAGCTCAGGACAACACCAATGTAAATACCGTTACCATGCTAAAAGACGTTATCAACAACTTAAAAGCAAGTTATGCTCTTGACAAAACGTTCGGCATTGACGTTGCTGCAAAATATTTGCAAGACGACAAAAACGACGATACCGAAGACGCTAAGTTCGAACTTATCGCAAAAGGTAACGTGGACGTAAACGACGACGCAGCCGAGAACGCAACTAACTTTGTAATCGAGTTAAACAAACTTGGCGCTGAGAGCAAAGAAACAATGTTTGGTATTGCGTATGAAGTTATAGACGGAAAGCCTTATTTCTTTGTAAATCTTCTTAACGGAGGTTACGAGAAAATTAACGGATTTTCAATTCTTTCTTTGTACAAAATGGCAAACGCACAAGTAGCAGGTGGAGCGGAAGGAATCAATATAGAATCTTTAATCGCTTACGTTGCTCCTATCCTAGTCGGTGATACCGGTAAGGTAGAGAATGGCGTATACACTTTTAATTTCGATTTGGCTAACTTAGTAAACGAAATCGAAGGTTTTATTCCGCTTTTAACTGGCGCATTGAATATGTCCACTGAAGACCTAGACTCTTTGGTAGCGATTTTCTGCAAAAATATGACTTTCTCTTCTGGTGAGGCAGTAGATAGACTTGCCGACCTCGTAGATTACGTAAATACCGAGATGTCGTTTAGTGGTACGATTGCTGTAAAATTCGATGCGAATAAAAAGTTTACCTCATCAAGCCTTACTTTTGACTATGCAAACGGCGACGAAGGTAAAACTTACACCTTCAGCGTAGACAAAGCCTTTGTAGGTACTACGAACACCCCTATCGACACCTTCAACGACTTTGCACTTACTGAGGATGCACGTAAACAAAATCAAGCGTACAAATTATCCTAATGAAAACAAAAATGGATCAAGAAATACCTATATTTATTATACGGTAAAATTTGATGGATATTATAAATCGGGTTCATTTGCTGCATACGAATTATATGCAACTGATAAAACTAGCAAATATTCACAACACGATATCAATAAAACTTTTGACGGATTTATTTCGAACGTAAACAAGATTTACTACGAAAAAGACGGACAAAAAGTAGAACTTGAGTTTAAGTACGGCAAAGATGGTTATGCTATATACGAGAAAGGTACGGATAATAAAGTTTACGACGTAACCGTAAAAGTAACTAAGGATAGCCAAGAAGTTCAACTAGTAGACGGTAAATTTGCCGAAATAGGTACGTACAAGATAGAATACGATATGACCATTAACGGAGTAAATCAAAAATTCTATCATACCGTAACCGTTAAATAATTCGTGGAGGGATTATGGATAAGACAAAAATTTACAAAGGATTAAAATTTGTGTTCTTTATGGCTGGCTTTCCACTATTGATATTATTGCTAATATCTACTATGGCACCTATGTTCGGTCAAGAAGTAATGGGTAGCCATGCAGTAAACTGGATACTAATATTTTTAGCCATTTGGGCATTTATAGTGATTTTGCAATTCGTACTTGAAAAATTTGTGGGTAAGAAGAGCGAAAATCATCACAAACTAGTGCTTGTGATAACGGCAGCGGCTAGAATCATTATGGTGCTAGTTCCCACCGCTATCTTTGATGCAACTGCAAAAGCAAACTACGACGCAGATTACCAAAAACTTGAAAATAAAGGCTTGGTAAGAGATTACGAATCCGCTATGGGTTGGCACAGAGATTTCACCTCCAAAAAAAGTAGTGCTGTGTATGAATTAATCAATGCAAATAACGACTTTATGAAATTGTACAACCTTAGCGGAGTAGAATCGTCGTGGTTCGGCAACGCCGACAAGGAAAATAACCTTGGTTATAGAATGGGGTCTAGGGAGAAGGCAGACGTTCTTATTAAGGAAAAAACCTTAGCAAAAGCGAAATTACCTGAACTAAAAGCAGAACTTGAAAAAATCGAAGGTGAGATTGTTGCCGCTGAAACGGCACTTGCCGATGCTGAAACTGCGCTTGCTGCCGACCCTGAAAATGCAGAGTTGATTGCGGCAAGAGATACGGCAAAAGCCGCATACGACCAAATCGTACTTGACTACGAGGACGACCTTGTTCGCTTAAAGGGTGCAAGAGTGGATATCTCCGCCTATAAAGACGACCTAGTAAATATCGTAGTTGATATTATCAAAAACACCGATACCGTACTTCCTGACGGCTTAACTATTAGTCTAGCAGGTATGAATATCGAGGTTGGCAAACTTGTAAACACCATTATGGGACTTGTTGGTGGCTCTATCACCCCAGAGAGCATTTCAGCTCTTATCCCTGACGTAATTTATACGGGACTTGCAACCGAAGAAAACAAAGCAAAAGGTATCGAAACGATAACCACCTACGAAAATATGGTAAACGGTACTGATAGCGACAAATCGCTTGCCGACGTTCAAGCGTTCGCTTTCAAACTAAAACATTACCCAAGCGTACTTGCTGCCGGTGCAACCCGTTATGCTTGCTACGTTACGGTAGGTCTAATCGTTCTTAGCATCTTTATGACGGACTTCTTCGACAAAAAGATTAAGGAGGCGAAATAATGAGTAATAAAAAATGGATTTATCCTGCCGTAAATATTCCTCTATATGCAGTAGGTTTTCCTGTGTTATTCATAATAGCACTTGTAAAATCTCTTGAATGGAACAGTTATGGAATGTACGGTGCATCTTCTTTTGCCCCGCTAATCGCTGTGATTATTCTAGCAGTACTTGTACTAGGTATTCAAGCGCTAGTTGTATTCCTATCAAAGAAAAAAGGCAAGGTAGGTACTAGCCTAAAAGTTAAAATGATGGCAATTCCTGTTGCCGTAATCGTTGGATTATTCGGTATTATCGATATCGCTATGCCTTCTTTACTAAAAGACGCTACTTCTAATACGATTTTGTACGAAGACGTAGTAAACGATTATCAAGGTATGCACGAAAAACTTATGGACAGAGTAGAGTCGTTCAAGAAAAAGAATAATCTTGCCGATTCGGTTACTTACGAGTCCAAAGAATTCCAAGAAATATTCAAGCCGTTATTCGCTAGCCAAGACAAAGCGTACAAAGCGTTTGACCCACTTGCTATCGAAATGGCACTTGCAGAGCCAGACTTAGTAGGGGCTATCCTAAACGGAAACTTCCCTATTCAAGTAGCAGTTACGTTGATGCTAAAAACCACCGACGTACCTAACGAAAACAACCACAACGCTACTTTCGACGAGATTATCGCTTATAACCTAAGCAATATCATGGCAGCCGTTAAAGAACTTACTGCCGGTGGCGAGTTAGATAGCGCTAAACTAAACGAAGTTGTAAACAAAGTGCTTGTTTACAAGGAGTTCGACGGAATAAGATGGAACATTTTCCAAATTCTAGGTTCTAATATGATTGCCCCTGAAATAGACCCTAACGGCAATATCGTACAATATACGTACGACGCTAACGGTAAGGTTACGGGCGAAAAACAAATGGGCGCTTGCCTTGGCTACCAAGATATGTCGTGGCTAAACGGTATCCCTATGATGTTCTTTATTCCGCTAATGTCTGTAAGAGAGATATTCTATATCTTTGCTGCGCTAATTGCATTTACTTCGGTTGTGCAAATTATGGTAGCAGATGCTTACAAACAAAAATTTAATAATGCCAACTTTACTCTTTTTTGCCTAGCAAAATAAAAAAGAGATTACCGCTCAATTTTCAAAAAGCCCCTAGTTGGAGGGGCTTTTTGCTTTTGCAAAAATTTTTGCTTAAAAACGGGAATTTTGACTAATTTATGGGGAGAACCTAAGAAATTTTGTCAAAATTACAAAAAAATTAACTTACGTTCTTAATTTGTTTTTTTAATTATTGCGTCAATTTTACGTGTAAACGCTTTTCAATATTTAGATTAGGTAGAAAAATTATATTAAAGTAAATATATATATAAATAAAGAATTTTTAGGAATTATTATGCTAATATTAAAAGACGTAAAAAAACTTATGGCGAAAAGGAAAACGTCGTAAATGCATTAAAGGGTGTGTCGATAAACTTCCCCGACAGCGAATTCGTGTCTATTCTAGGCCCGTCGGGTTGTGGCAAAACCACGCTACTAAACATAATAGGTGGGTTAGACCGCTACACCGAAGGCGACCTTATCATTAACGGCGTATCTACGAAAACTTACAAGGATAGGGATTGGGATACTTACCGTAATCATTCTATCGGGTTCGTATTCCAAAGTTACAACCTAATACCGCACCTTACCATACTAGAAAACGTGGAACTTACCGTAACGCTTGGCGGTATGGATAAGCAGGAGAGAAAAAGAAGGGCAAAAGATGCGCTAATATCGGTGGGTCTTAAAGAAAAACTTAATAAAAAACCAAACGAATTGTCGGGTGGTCAAATGCAAAGGGTGTCTATTGCAAGGGCAATCGTAGGCGAGCCTGATATTATCCTTGCAGACGAGCTAACGGGAGCGCTTGATACCGAAACTAGCGAAAGCATTATGAAACTTCTAAAAGAAATATCCAAGACGAAACTTGTAATTATGGTTACGCATAATCCAAGTTTAGCCTACAAATATTCCGATAGAATTATCGAAATGCTAGACGGCGAGGTGATAGGCGATAATACCCTTACCGAAATGGGCGAAGCGATTGCAAAGGACCTTGAAACTAAACTGAAAGCCGAGGAAAATTTGTCAAACGGCGAAAATAGCGAGCAAACGACAAATAGCGATGTCGAAAAAGATAATTTATCAAGCGATATAGAGAATAAAAGGCTGAAAACGTTGCTACTAGCAATAAAAACGCTCAAAATAAAACTAGCGTAGGAGATAGCAAGAAGTATAACAAAAAGTACTCGTCAATGAGTATTTTTACGGCGCTAAGGCTATCTAGCAAAAACTTAATGTCAAAGTTGAAAAGGACGATAATCACTAGTTTTGCAGCGAGCATAGGCATAATAGGTATAATGATAGTATTGTCTATTAGTTCGGGTATGCAAGCGTACATAGATAATACGATGCAAAATACTGCGTCATTTAACTTTATATCCATTACGGCTCAAACCTACGAGAACGGCATAATGGGTGGACATCCTAAGCCTGATAATACCGACGGGCTTACCGAGTTTCCAAGTGGGACTACGGGCGTAATCCCTTACGACGAGGATAAAAACAAGCCCGAACTTATAAAGCAAAATTTAAGTAAGGAATTTGTAGAGTATTTGCAACAAAACACGGCAGGCGACGTAATAGATATTACCTATTCCTACAACGTTACTATGAATATCTTGTCTAAAACGGGGGATAGTTACAAGCACGTTTCGTCAAAATATTGGAACGAGTGTATGTCCAACGAACAGTATTTAGCAGATAGATACGACGTACTAAGTAGTATTGGCGGGGCTAGGATACCAACTAAGGATACTGAAGTTGCGCTAGTGGTGGATACCTTTAACCGTTTGCCGATACAAACGTTACAGGCTTTGGGGATACCTTACGAAGAGGGCAAAGAGATAAATTACAGCGACCTACTAGGCAAAGAGTACAGAATCGTATTTAACGACGGTTGGTACACCAAAGAGGGCGATTGGTATAAGGAAGCGGATACTAGCAATTACGACAAAGCGTACCAAAGCGAGCACGGTATCACGGTGAAAATTACTAGCATTTTAAGGCTGAAACATGACGCTAAAAATTCGTGGCTTGAAGAGGGGATTGCCTATTCGCCAAGCCTAACTAAAAAGATTTTGGACAGTAACTCTAAGTCGGCAGTAGCACTTGCACAAGCAGAAAACGACAAAATAAACGTAACCACGGGTAAAGAATTTTCTGCTTCGTCAGGACTACCGAGTATACCAGGAATGCCTACCCCTGAAACCTACGAATCTATGCTAGAAAAACTAGGATATATCACTACGTCGTCCACGATTATCGTATATCCAAACGACGTGAATGCAAAAAATAGAGTGGTAGCAGTTATCGACGCGTGGAACAAAACGCACGAAGAAAAAGACGATATAATTTACACCGATATGTCTAATATGCTTACTTCTATGTTTGGTGAAGTTATAGATATAGTTACCTACGTTCTTGTGGCGTTCTCTGCGTTGTCGCTTGTTATATCGTCTATTATGATAGCGATTATTATCTACGCTTCGGTAATAGAGCGTACTAAGGAAATAGGCGTACTACGTTCAATCGGCGCAAGGAAGAAGGACGTATCTAGGGTGTTCAAGGCGGAGGCTGCGTTACTTGGGCTTATATCAGGCGTAATAGCGGTGCTTGTAACTTTGATTGCAAACGCTATAATTAACGCCGTAATCAGCGATTTAGTGGGCGTAACGGGCATTGCAAATATGACTGCGCTTATTGCGTTTAGTATGATAGGTTTGTCCGTATAGTTGCTACTAATTGCAAGTCTTATCCCTGCACGTCTTGCAGCAAAGAAAGAGCCGGCAGTTGCTTTAAGAACGGAGTAGCCGTTATTTATAAATTGATATATTCGTAATACTTGTATTTTGAATTTAACTAAAACCACTTTGTTGCTTTGACAACGCTGGTAAACGGTTTGAAAATAAAGTATAATAAAAACGCCTCGTTCGGGTGACACCATTAGGGAAAACAGGCACAGGCGAAAAGCTTGCGCCTGTTTTCTTTCCTTTTTACGGTAAATCTATCTCTCCGACGTGCGTTAGACATATCGTTACCGTTCTTTTATAGCCGTCTTCCGTTTTTACCTTTTCCGAAACGATGACTTTATCGATCAGCAGTCTGACGATTTCGGGCGTTAGTTTCTTGATTCTGCCCGTTTTGACCACAAGAGAAACGAAATTATTGATGTTATCATTTATCTCGTCGTATCGGTCGATTTCGCTTTGACTGTTTTCAACCGTTTCTTTCAGTTGCCGTTGCTCCTGCTCATATGACTCGGACATCAAAGCAAACCGTTCTTCCGTTATCTTGCCCATAACCTTATCTTCATAAAGGCTTTGAATGATCTTGTTCAGAGCCTTTATTCTGTTTTCGGCTTCGGATACTTGTCTTGCCTTCTTCGCAACTTCCTTTCTTGACAGCAATCGGGAGTGTTGGATGGCAATATCGACAAAGTCTCCTTCATGATCGATGACAAAGTCGGAAACTCTTTTTAAGTAACTCAGAACGATTTCTTCAATGGCTTCTACGGTTATCTGATGCGAAGTGCAGGTCGATTTCTTCTGCTTGCGGTAGGACGAGCAGTTGAAATACTCCTTTTGTTTCGTAGTAGATGAGCGGCAGAGATACATTTTCTTCCCGCAGTTCGCACAGTAAACCATTCCTGCAAACACGTTCATCTCGCCCATCGGCGTCGGTCTGCGTCTGCCTTCGCGTATTTTCTGTACGGCGTCGTACGTCTGTTTGTCGATGATCGCTTCCTGCGTATTCTCGAAGGTAACCCATTTAGACGGATCGTTCCATACCTTCTTCTTACACTTATAGGACTTCTTTGTCGTCCGGAAGTTTACGGTACAGCCCGTATAGTGCGGATTGCTCAGGATTCGTTTTATCGTATCCGAGCACCATAATTCAGGCATGGGTGATGTTGCCGGGTGCTTAATGCCGAGTCTGTCGTAATGGCAGATTGGCGTTTCGACTTTTCTTTCGTTGAGAATCCGTGCAATCTGCGTCGGACCGAACCCCTGCATACAGAGAGCAAAAATCTCTTTTACCGTTTTTGCCGCTTCTTCATCGATTATCCATTGCTCCTTGTCGTCGGGGCTTTTCAGATAACCGAAAGGCGGAACGGTGCACAGGTGTTTTCCCGAATTGCCTTTGGAACGGAATACCGCGCGGATCTTCTTGCTTGTGTCCTTTGCGTACCACTCGTTGATGATGTTACGGAATGGGGTAAAATCGTTGTCAATCTGACTTTCACTGTCCACGCCGTCATTGACCGCGATAAACCGTACGCCCGCTTCGGGAAAAGTTATCTCGGTATACACGCCGACTTTCAGATAATCCCTGCCGAGTCTCGACATGTCCTTGACAATGATTGTCCCGACTTCGCCGGCGTCGACTTTACGCATTAACCGCTGAAAATCGGGGCGGTTGAAGTTCGTGCCCGAATATCCGTCGTCCACAAACGTTTCAAGATTGCGGAAGCCGTGTTCTTTTGCATATTTGCTCAATATTTCTTTCTGATGTACGATGCTGTTGCTGTCACCTTCCTGTTCGTCGTCACGGCTTAAACGACAGTATAACGCCGTGATTTTTTCCTGATGATTGTTATTTCGTGTTCTCATAGATTACTCCTTATAAGAACACTCTGCAAGTTTGTCGTGTTTGGCGGACAGCATATCTTCTACGCCCGATTCTATCATCTTTTTCGTCAGGTCGAAGATGCTGTTTTTCGCCGTTTCGCTGGGTCTTAAAACAACGGTATACACCGTGTTGCCGATTTTCTTATCATATACTGTTTCTTTCATCGTGTTTTCCGTAATCGAATCTCCTTTGGATTTTATTACGCAAACACGCAAAGAAGGGGAAGATCTACTTTTCCTGCGTTACGCTGTTCATCTTCTGCTTTAACGCTTCGTATCCTTCCACGATTAACCTAACTTTCGTTATGTTGTTCACCCGAAGAAATTCGTTTATCTCATCACATAACGCTCTCGGCATCATCGTGCCGAAGCTCCCGTTTATTTCTTTTCTTCGTTCCTTGTGCTTTTCTTCATACTTCCTGCGGGTTATGCGCCTTGCAGTATCTTCTTTCCGTTCCATAATGCCTGCTCCTATACATAGACGATTTCATTCAAGATTTCTTCTTCGATACGGCTTTGCATTTCGTTTATCCGTCTGACGTCCTCGATATAATTTCCCGTCCGCTTATACTGTTCGTCTCTGGACAAATTCTCGTACATGACCGAATAAAGTTCTTCTGCCTGTTTGTCTATCCCGTGCAGATAGGCGGGGAGGTCGCCGGCTAATGCCCACATCTTCCCGACGTTATGCTCTTCAAGATAGATTTTCGCAAGCGTACCATACTTGCCGTAAACGTGTTTGACAGGTTTCACGATACTTTGATACAACTTGATTTCTTCCACCGTCAAGCCTTCGCCGTTTTCCGCTTTTCTTAAAACTTCGTCTTTGTTCATAGCAAATCTCCTTAGAATATAGTATCGTATATATACGACATTATTATTTTACGGTATTTGCTTCGGAAAGTCAAGCTCTTTTTCAGAACCGGAATGTAGATACTATGATTTTTTTATGTTTCTTTTCTCTTTTTTTATCTTTGTTTCGCCTCATGGAAAAGTCGGTTTCCGACTTGTTCCCAAGCCCGTTTTTGAAATAGATTGCAAAAACCTTATCCTGCTTGTAAAAAGTAACCGTTTCCCAATTTATTTTCGGGCTTTTGCTTTCCGTTATGGCGATATAATCTCGTCGTAATGCGACAGTATCTTGTAAAGACTTTGTTCGCTTGCCCATTTGGAACTTGCTTTCAATTTGTCTGAAAGTACAGAGAAGTCTTTGCCTTTTACAAGTTCAACCGCATTGCCGTAGAGATTGTTCCTGATGTGCGGATGTGCCGACAAAAACTGTTCCAGCGTCATTTCGGCAGTTTGCTTCTGTGATTTACCGCCATGTTTTCCGACAACGCTTCTCGTCTTGCTTATGTCGAGTTTCCTTTTGGCAAGGTTGAAGTAGAGAGCGACGTTATTGCTCAGATCCGTAGGCTCAAGGCCGTCTACCATATAACCGTAGATCGCCTTTATGTATTGCCATATTTCTTCGTCCGTCATCAACAGAATTGCCTTGTAGTATGCGTACTGAAAGGTGAAGTGCTTCATCTTCATGTTAAGCCTTTTCGGGCGTTTCCCGCTCTTTTCGGCTTCCTTGCTTTCCGTCATCACGTCGATAATGTTCTCCCAAAAGTATTCCGGCTTGTTTCCTTTCGGCGGTTTCACCGGCTCTTCTTCGAACATAAACCTACAGATCGCTTTCATAAACTGACCACGCGTTGCGTCGTCGTCCAGCATTTCCATAATGTCTTTGTAAATCTCATAAAACGTAAATTGCGTCAATCTGAATACCTCCTTTTGTTGTTTTCTGCTTTACGTTTTGTCTTTTCTGCCCGTTAAGGCGGGTATACTTGTTTGTAACTCATGCTCTGTTATCTCCTTCCCGTTCACTATATATGGACATTTGCTTGCCTGTTTGTAGGGGTGTTTTTCGTAAGTTCTTGAAAATATCCTCTACTTATATTGGAAAGTTTTCATCTCTTTGTGGGGGTGTTTCAGCAAACTTTTTCGAAAAATCCTCCTACTATAATTGGACACTTCCGGTACGAAAGTTGACGGTCTGCACGAAACTTTTTTCGTTAAGACAAAGATCCTCTCACTATATATGGACAACAGAGAGTAAGAACTTCGTATTTTTCCGAAAAGAAATATCCCTCTACTATAATTGGAAACTTCCGGCACGAAAGTAAACGGTCTGCACGAAACTTTTTTCATTAAGACAAAGATTTTCTCACTTCATACGGACAATAGAGGACAAAAACTTTTACGTTCCCATTGCATATCCTCAATATTACTGGAAAGTTTCAATTGCTTTGCGGGGGTGTTTAGAAAAAATTTTTTATTGTCCTCCTATAATTGAAGACTGTCACTGTAAAACTTCGTATTTTTCGCAAAAGAAAAATGCCCCTCACTTATATTGGAAACTTGACAGCAGGTTTTACAAGGTTTTTAAAAAAATATAGAAATTATCAAACTGTAAAAAAGGCATCGGAAATCCGATGCCTTTTGCCTTAGTTATTTTCAATAATAGACGATAGATATTCATGCCAAATTTTCTCTTCCTGGTATTGTCTTTTCAAACCTTTCCTTACTTTAAATATTTTATTTTCTGACGTAGAGTAAAAAGCATTTGCCCCAAACAATACACACTTTTGTGAATGTATGATTATTTCGGACAAGTTATGACAGTAGCGGAATGCGTTCATACCTATAAAGTCGATCGTCTTAGGAAGAGTTATATTCTCTATCCTGTCGCAATATGCAAATGCCCAATTACCAATAGTTTTCATATTATAAAACGTTACCGCTTTTAAAGCGGAGTTACCATAAAAGCTCCAGCCGCCGAAATATTCCGTGTGTCGGATTTGAAGTTCTTCAAGATATGGATTGTTCCTACAAAAATCGTCTGTAATATTGCCATGAATATACAGTTTTGTGACTTTAGGCATTTTCCCTCCGAAGTAGGACGTCAATTTATATTTACCGCTAATAGTCATAGTATACATCGACTCGCAACCAAGCAGTATTGCTTTGCCGATTTGAGTTTCATAATGAATATTAACATAATGCAAATTCGGAGAATGATAAAATGCGAAATCGCCAATGCGTTGACCTGCGAATTTAATACATTCAAGTCCTGTTTTTGCCAACGCAAATTTACCTATTACATCAACGTTTTTCAGATCTAATTCTTCGAGACTGTTGCACGAAAATAATGCACCATCGCAGAGTTCCTCAACGCCGGAAATCTGTTCTAACTTTTTTGTATACGCCAAGGCACATACACCAATTCTATTGGCAGTTATTGTTTTCAAAGAACGACAATTATAAAGGCCGAATTTTCCAATGCATTCAACCGTGAATTCCGCTTTTAATTTCGAACATCCGTAGAAACAAAACGGCGGTATGCTATCTATATCAATCGCTACGTTATTCAGGTTGTTACAGCGGTAAAAAACGCCTTCACCAAGTAATATCGTTTGCGTTGCTTTGACTTGTTCTATCTCTGTATCCGCAAAAGCATAGCTCGCAATGTGCGTTACTTCTCTGGGTAGAAGAACATCCTTGCTATCACCGTTGTAACGATACAACGTTTTTCCTATAATTGCAAAGTTCTTTTGATTATCGAGCCATTTTGTTTTATAAAAAGCACTATTTCCCACGTGAACAACAAGCTCTCCGCCTATAATTCTTTCGAGTTTAGTTGCCCCCAAGAAAGAATGGTCGCCAATATACTTAAGAGCCTTTGGAAGTTTTATTTCAGTCAAATTGCTACACTTAGAAAAGGCATAATCACCAATCATTTCTATCGTATCAGGCAAGTCAATGGAAAGCATTTCGCTTCTGTCATGAAATGCGCCGCTTGCAATGATTCTGACAGGCTTACCGTTAATCATGGCAGGTACTGTATGACGAGCCATTCTCTTTCCTTCCTTGGTCAAACCTTTGATTTCGATAATATCGCCTTTTTGGTTATATTTAAATTCTTCAAAAACACCGAACGTCTGCGACTCATACTTAATATTCGAAGCGTTCTTCTTGGAGAGTACGACAATTTTGCACCATTCGAACCCTTCGTCATATATTTTCTCAAAGATATACGGAGGCGTTGATGATGAACAAAGCAGTTTTATTTTAGGATAGTTATTTCTCAACTCGATGGTAAGATCAAACCAATCCCCACATTCCTGTATTTCATTTATAATGAGATAGGCATTTTCACTTTCCTTTCGTGCATTATAAAAATCTGCTATTAAGGAAATGATATTCTCGTTGTGCAGAATCGGCAGTTCGTAATTGAGATATAGAATATCTTCTTTTTCCACGCCACGCATAAGCAAATCTTTACAGATTCGAGCAAGCATATCTTTTTTACGGAGACCACTTTCGCCTGCAAGAAAGACAAAGTTGTTTTTTGTTTCGTCAAAATATAATTCTTGTACTTCATTGTAGTCATACGCAAAGGCGAGATCCGAAAAATCCGTGTTAAGCCCTTCATCAAGAATATCGAGTTGTCTGAAATAATCAATAAATTTCTGTTCCATTCTATTCTCCTAACCGCAAAACCGATTCAAATACGCCAACAAATGCCCCCAAACTAACATCCATGTGATGATGCCCGAAATACCACTTCTTATAGCAAATTTTATCGGCTAAGGTTTGTAAATAATCATTTAATACTTTTTCTTCTGGGACAAGCTTAACCCCAATCTTTTCGGCTGTTTTTGTCGGAGCTACATGCGTTAAAACATAATCCACCGTCATGTTGACTCCGGCAAGATTATGAATGCCGTTTTCATAGTCTTTTTCCGTGGGCATTTCCTGCTCCCAAATATAAATAGGAGAAGAGTTCGTAAGTTTTTTCACAGAAAAGCCGCCGCCAAAAATAAAGAAGGTCTTTCCGTCAATACAATACACTTCACCACGCATTAGATGGAAGAGTTTTTCACTTATCCGATGAACCTGCCCTCCGCAAAAGGTTTTTATCGGATACTCGTAAAGCAAGTCGAAGTTTTCGTGATTGCCATCCAAAAACAAGGTTTTGCAAGGCAGACTCTCATAGTATGCTCGCACCTCGAGGTGTTCGGTCTGACTCCATATCATGCCTGCATCACCAAGTATGATTAAATAGTCTGAGTCGGTGATAGGTAGTTTATTTAATTGCGTTTTCAGCCATTCGAGTCTTATGTGACCGTGAATATCCGAAGCAAGATAAATCATTTTCTGACCTCTTTTATTAGATTTTCTGAAGTAAAACCGAACACATGCTCTCCAAACTCAACCCTCTCACTACAGACTATATGTTCAAGTGACGTTGCATAATAAAACGCCTTATCCTCTACAACCTGAACGTTTTGCAAGTCTACTTTTTTCAGGTGATATGCGTCCGATACAGCTCGGAAAGAAATTTTTTCCGTTTGTGTCGGGAGAGTAAAGGTATCGTCTTTTTTAGCAATAGCGTATTGTAAAAGTACTCGCATATCCTTTGTGTATAGGTTGCCTTCGTACGAGCAGTAGTCTGCATTGTTCTCGTCAACTTCAATTGTTTCAAGCGATTCACACGATCCAAACGCATAAAGCCCTATGCTGTTGATATTTTCTGACAGCGTAATTATATTGATTTTATCACATCCGTGAAAAGCCCACGCACCGATAGAAGTTACTGTGTTCGGAATAATAATTTTCTTCAAGTTTTTGCAGTCGTCAAATGCGCTGTCTTCAATGGAAATCAATGTATCAGGCAGTATAATTTCCCTCAGATTTCTCGCATTTTGAAATGCGTGTTTACCGATTACCGTTACACCGTTTGGCACCGAATAGCTTGTTTCGGGGGATGTTGGCGGGAACCGCAAAAGTTTCGTTTTTTTCTTGTCGAACAATACACCTGCCGTCGCAGAGAAGTAAGGATTGGCTTTTTCCACAAAAATCTTTTTTACTCTTGCAGAGTAAAAGCAGTTCGGGTCAACCGTTTCTATCTTATCGGAAATATAGACTACACCGTCAAAACAGTTCTGCTCATTTATTTGTTTTATTGATGATATTTCAAAAAAAGAAAGGTCCCCGCCCGCAAGCAACGCCTTTACATCCACATGAAGGGATATCAAATCGCGCATCGTTCGTTCCGCATCCTGTTTGAGGGCAAGTAAATACAATTCTTTTGCCTGACTTAAATCTTTTTCAACGCCTATACCTTTGATGTAACAATATGCAAGGTCTGTTGTTCCGTGAGAATAGTTATTCTCGGATGCGAGTCTGAAATATTTAACGGCAAGCTTATCGTTTTTCTCCACGCCTTCTCCGTACAAATAGTTTTGCCCGATATCACGCATTGAGTGAACGTATCCAAGGTCGGCGGATTTTTTGTACCAATAGGCAGATTTTTCTTTATCCATTTTCACGCCTTGTCCGACGAGATACATATATCCGAGATCGCACATTGCTTCAAGATTTCCAAGCTCGGCGGCTTTCAGATAGAGCCCAAAGGCTTCTTTAAAATCATGTTTCTTACCAAGACCGAAAGAGTACATATCCGCCAGAATTACGATAAATTCGGCAATATTTTTACCTGCTTTTCTCTCGACGACAGATATGATGGGAGAAACAAGTTCAATAGCTCGATCAATATTTTTAGCCGTTCCGTTTCCTTCAAAAAAACTAAGCGCATAATAGAATGTGCCGCGAATATTTCCGAGCGCGTGTGCTCTTTCAAACGATGCAAGAGACAGTTCCTTACTGCGAAGAAAACGCTTGCTTCCGATGGAATATTCTTTCCCTCTCTTTATCCATCCATCACTGTCAATCGCCGAATAAATTCCGTCAAACAATGCCGCTTGATATTTATCATCAAACAGAATCGACTTTTTAGGTAAAAGCAATAGCTTCTCATCGGAAATTTTTTCTATTCTGTCTTTCCACACGTTTAACGTAAGAGGCAAATACTCGATCAAACCGAGTTGAACTTCATTCGTTACAGCGTCGGACACAAGACAATGAACACCTACTGCCTGTGCCTCAATAAGAGTAATGGGTAACCCCTCATAAAGAGATGGCAACAAAAATGCCGATGATACGGAAAGCAATTCGGGCACGTTACTGTCGGGAGGAAGAATTGTTACGTTATTCAAGCCTTTTTCGGTAATAGTTCTTTCAAGGCTCTCTTTTTGCTGACCATACCCCACAAGCATAAATCGGACGGTTTCATTCTTTTTCATTGCTTCACAAAGTGAAAGAAGGAAGCCGACATTTTTCTGTTTGGTAAATCTCCCCACAAACAAAAAATATCGCTTATTCTTGCCTAATCCGTATTTATAATATATATTTTCATTTGCAGGTTTAAATTTTTGATAATCCACGGCATTGTAGCACACCTCGCCACCATTGCCGTACAGAAAATTTCTTGCCGCATCTGAACACGCTAAAGCGTGAGTAGCATATTTGCCGACCATTTTTGCAGACAGATATTTTGCAATCTTTTTGCCGAACGTCAGACCGTTTGGGTTTGATTGGTGGCAATGAGAAATTCTCACGGGAACACCCTCAAGGTAGGCTTGCTTCAAATATATCCCATTGTTGGAGTAATAGTGAGAATGAACGGCAACCGGCTTTTCTTTGCGGATTATCTCCCTGATTCTTTTTGCCTGTCGCAAAGCCCTTACAAGACCTTTCCCTTTTACAACAACGTCGTAAACCTTACCGCCCATTATTTCTATTTCTTTGCGGTAATAATCTTTTCCTTCGGCTGTATTTATGAAAATGAATTGATAATCGTCTTGCAAATTGCGATATAAAGTCATGATGAACGAGGATATACCATTCAGTCGCAAATTGCCACCGATTTGTATAATTTTCTTTTTCATATTCGTATTACCTTGACGGGACATCCATTTAAGGTGTTTTGCAAGAGCCTTATGTGTTTGGGAAGATATATTGTTTCAAGAGAGACGCACCCGTTGAAACACCAATCTGCTATGTCTTCCACACTGTTTGGAATGCGAATTGTTTTAAGTGCCGTACATCCGCTGAAAGAACTTCTGCTTATAAATTTGAGTCCGTTCGGCAGAACTATATCCGTTAAGGTTTCGCATCCCGTAAACGCACTTCTGCCGATATTTACAACAGTTTCGGGAATTACTACTGTTTTCCCTTTTGCCGCAGTAGGAGGACAATATACGATTTCTCTGACAGTAGCATCGTAAAGTATACCGTCCACGACCTGATAATACGGACTGTGGTTTTCGATAACGACGTTTTTACAGTTTGCAAAGGGATTATATCCGATTTGGCGAACCGATTTCGGAATAATAATTTTTTCAATCATATCGCAATTCCAAAAACAGTTTCGACCAATGGTTCTGACAGTGTCGAGAAGTTCAACTACTTTTACGCCCGACCCCATGGAATAATGCATACAGGTTGTTGCATTCTTATCGTAGAGAACGCCGTTCACATATTGAAAATATGGACTATCATTGATAAGGCGAATGTTACGACAGTCAGAAAAAGCATTGTTTCCCATAAACTTTACGTTCTTGGTAATTCTCACAATTTGTAAGTTTTTGCACTTGTAAAAGCTGTGTTTGCCTATCCAAGTCACGCTTTCGGGAATGGTATATTCCGTATCTTTTCTGCCTGCCGTATAATGAATTAATAACTTTTTTGCAGCGTCAAATAAAATGCCGCTTTCATTGACGAAATGGACGCTTTTGTTGTCAATTTCAATATTCAGACAACCTGCGAAGGGATCATCACCCATTTCTGATACACTGCTTGGAATGTTGATATGCTTTAAATTTTCACAGTAGACGAAAGCGTCTCCGCAGATGCAGTCCACGCCTTCGGGCAACACAACTCTTTCAATGGCAAGGTTGGACCAAAAGGCACCTGTACCTATTCTTGTAATACCCTTCGGAACGGTAACCGTCTTTTCACTTCCTGTATATTTCAGAAGTTCGCCGAATTTCACTATAAATTCCGACGGAAATTCTCCCATATCCGTAGGATTATAGTAATCATCAGAATATATCGGCGCCGTCTTTTCAAACACTCCTGCCGTATATATTTCCGTGCCTATATATAGCTTTGATTTAAAATCTATCAACCCTCCTGAAAGTTGGGATGTATATAGACATTCGTTGAATCTTGACTTACGTTTGTACTCAGTAAGCAGGGATTCATAATTCTTACCCCAACCTTCTGCAAAAATACCCATATACAGTTCGCCATTGGGCTTTTTGATTACTAAATCATAGCCGGAATCATTCATTACGATTACATTGGCGGAATATCCCTTTTTCAGCAACCTGTCAATACATTCAAGTATGGCGAAATCTTTATATGCAAGCAAAGGATAGCTGTTCCCGAGATATTCAAATCTCTGTTCTTCAGAATAAATTGTCAGCGTAGTATCGGGATATTGGTAAACAAACACATCGGGCGCTATTTCATCGTATCCGAGTTTACGATATAAAATCACATATTTCATATCAATGAACAGAGTGTCTTTTGTCTTTTCAGCCATTGATAATACCTCTCTTTTTAAGTTCGCTCATCATAAGCTCTACCACCGTTTCTTCGTCAAGGTTTGTAGTATCAATTACAATGCCTGGCATCTCGTAACGTTCAATAACGCTCCGCATTTTTTCATAAGCCGTTTTGATATACTGAACCTTTCGTAAATCCGAGTCGTTCGGGTTTCTTTTTCTCATACGCTTTTCTATAACTTCAGGGTCTGCGTAAATAAGAAATGTAAAATCGGGAGAGCCTATCGTCTTGAAAATAGCATCGAAAATATAATCCGTTTCGGGCGTACCGCTCCAACAGTAATTGGAGAGGATATGTCTGTCGGTAATGATATTCTGTCCTCCGAATTTCTCATAAAGATAAATATTTCCAAGTCCGTAAAACCACCCTGTAAATTGCTTGTTGTTGCTTTGATTTACTTCATTGCGAATACGAATATATTCCTTATCTCCTTCCTCATCAAAGAGAAAGTGCAAAGGTTTTTCAACTAATAAAAACCCGAGTTTTTCCGCAAGCTTTTTCGCCGCCGTACTTTTGCCAACCCCGTCAAATCCTTCAATTGCTATATGCATAGTTTAATCTCCTAATTGGTGGTTCTTGTCTCTACTTCGTGTTTCTTTCCGCTCGTAAACCCGTCAAGGATTTCAAGATAACCGCTTACTCTGCGTATTCTTGTCACGTCTTTCGATTTGCAGACGGGGCATATATCAAATACGCCCGAAGCACCGCAGGCTTTACATATATCCTTTGGAAAGTTTATTCCAAGGTATCTCACTCCCGATTTAATCCCTTCTTCCACAAGTTCCCTTAATCCTTCATCATTACCTATGGGTGCTTCGCCAAGTTCAATATAAGAAATAGAACCGCCGTTGCAGTAAAGGTGGAAAGCGCCTTCTTTTTGTAATTTTTCTCTTGCAGATATTCCGCTATCGACGTTTACGTGGAAGGAATTTGTATAAAAGCCTTTGGAGAAAATGTCGAATTTAGGTTTGAACATAGTCTTATCGATTTCAATAAATCTTCCGCTTATGAGTTCGCCGCTTGTTGCCAGAAGCGAAAAGTTTATGTTCGTTTTATCTCTCTGATCATCGCAATATTCACGCATGAATTTTACAAAGTCAAGAGCGACTTCATAAGCATCTTCCGATAGATAAAAACGAGAACCTGTCAACACCTCAACCGCTTCGGAAAGTCCTATAAATCCGATGGAAAGAGTGCCGTGTTTAAATACTTCGGATGGTTTTTCAAACGGTACACACCATAACTGACGAGCAAGATTTGCAGGGAAATCTTCCGCATTTATTCTTGTGGTTTTGCGGTATCGGTCGAGCAATATTTCTGTCGTGGTGTTTGCAATTTCCAACCACCTCTGCTTGAAAAACTGCACCTTTTCCGCAACTTCTTTCCCGCCATAGGCATTGTCAATCTCAAGAGCGAGGCGAGGGAGATTTATGCTGACGTTGGCGATATTGCCTCTCCCTATAGCACCTGCATATCCGAATATATCATCTACTACTCTTGTTCTGCACCCCATAACGGAGAGCTTTTCTGCAGGCGTGTTCTTGTCCCCTTCACAGTCACAAAGCAGATAGGTCGGAATCATTTTCTTTGCCGTGCAAAGCAACGCCTTCTGATAAAGGTCGAAGTTCCTATCTCCTTCGGTTCTGTTGACGCCGTCACTCACCTTAAACACGATGTTAGGCTTGTACACGATATCGCCGATCTTTTCAAATTCGTCTATCACTGAATAAGCGATAAACCTTGCTCGCTCGTTACGAGCGAGACCAATATTCAAGGTTACATAGTAGCTTGTTTGCCCCATTCGAGTGTGCGTATTATTGCACCATAAAATAAAATCTCCTATGCAAGAAGCTATCAGTTCTCGATTAATTTCGCTATCTGCTACCTCTAACACTCGCAGGATTTCTTCAAGTTCATTATCGAAATTTGCAAACGCCATTCCTCCCGATTGTTCGTTTCCCATGTCCGCAAACATGGTTTTGAAATATCCGAACAGACGGATGATTTTTGCATTATCCGAAAGCCCTCCGAATAATTCATAAGGAAATCTTGAGAGGACGTCAAAGGTTAAGCAGTTATATGTTTTTCCATAGGCATCGAGGTCGTGGATATGAATATATCCATCACGATGCAGGCGCGACCATTCGCTTGGTAAAGAATCAAGAAGCTCTCTTTTTACAGCTCTTTCGCCGACATTATAGACGCTTCCCACATAACTTGAGCGATTGGCTGCGTTATCGTTTGTCAATTGTTTCATGTATCCTCCTTAAATCGATGAACGATTGATTGGTTGATCCTACATACGGTGACACCGTGGTTCTGTTTTCTCTTTGAAATGATCCGACTTTCAAATAATGGAGCATATCTTTCAGCTCTTCCGGGACATCTTCCTCATTCATTCCTGTGTACATACAAAGGTCGTAACCGTCAAGCGCTTTTGAAAGCTCAATTATTGCCTTAGATTGAAGAAGCGGCTCACCGCCTGAAAAAGTGATTTTTTTGTTTTTAGCTTTAGCTTTCAAAATTTCGGCGAGTTCATTTACGGAGTATCGAGTTCCTGTTGAAAGTGACCACGTCATGGGGTTATGGCAGTCTTTGCAGGCTTTTTTACATCCCTGAAAGAACACCACTGTGCGCAGTCCGGGACCGTCAACCAACGATTCCCTGTCTGCTATATTATTTACATACAGATAACTACTTTCGAGACATTCTTTCACTGCTGTAAGGCTTGGCAAGATAACGCATGGTGCTACAACAGGCTCTTTTGAAATCAGGATAGGAGAAAGCCCTGCGCTTAAAGCCCCCATGGCGTCCTTGTCTACCTTGTTCCCGATAAAGTATATTTCGGGTGAGGGCAATGCGCCTATCGCCTTCAATACCGACTCAAACGCTTTAACAGACGGTTTACGGTAAGTAACATCCGCACTTGAAACGACTTTTTCAAAATAATGCAACAGCCCGAATTTATTCAAATATTTTTTTAACGTATCAGAGGAAAAGATACTATTGCTTAGTACGGCAAGCGTATACCCGCGCTCACAGAGATAATCAAGAAGTTCTTTTGCTCCAACCGCAAGAGTTTCTTCACGGCAAACGGAAAAAAATTCCCATTCGATTTCGTCATAAGGTTTTGAAAGTGCTTTTTCAAATTTTCTTTCATAAAACTCAAGTTGATTAATAAAACTTGTTTCCAACTGTGTTTCGTTACGCTCAAGCATAAAGCGCTCTCTGTATTCATCTGCAAACAGTCTTAATTTTTCCCGCTTGTTATCGAAATACGTATCAGCAAGATATGTAAGCCCTCTATTATAATCAAACCACACCTTATCAAGCAAGGTATCAAAAAGGTCAAATATTATAGTTTTCATTGTTTCTCAATTATTATCCTGTAATGTTCTGGAATCCTCATGGTTTTTCCATCACGCTGATATATCGCATATCCGTTGAGTTCTTTTATACGGCGTGTATACATATCTTTATCTTCAATGTATGACAATAAAATTTCTATTTGTTGTTTCAGTGTAAATGCTTCGCCTTTATAATTCAAAGATGAATTTATGATAATTTGATTATGAGAAATTGCATTTCGCAAAAGATTAATGAGCCCTAAATCTCTCACCTTGGTGTCTCTCCCTTTAAATATACATCCATCATACATCTCGCTATCAGCAATTGAAGAATGAAATCTGCTAAGTTCAGAAAAAGAACATGTATCAAGAATTTCTGCAATTGTAAAAGACTTCATTCTTTTCCTCTTTAACTTTTTAATAAGTTGTTTCCATATGGTACCCATATCATCGTCCGCATAATTCGGCGAGAGTATTCGTAAAAGTTTCTCTTTCACTTCTCCGATAGATAACAATGTATCATAACAATTTGTATTGTTTAATAGCATCGCCCGCATATGCCCCTCTATGATACGCACTGTTTTAAAAATCCAACGAGATATACGAGCATCGTATTTTGCACATTCTGTCATTTGATAATATGTAATAACATTGGTAGCTTCCCCACAAGCAATTTCATATATTCTTTGAAACCTATCTAAGCCGTTATATTTTATCCAGTCTTTTAGTTTGATTTTTTCATCTTCTGTCGTTATTATGTTTTGTAACCAAGATTCATCCATATTGAGTCCCTCACTTAAAAAATTTTAATACAGTCAGTATCGCCGTTATACGAAGATACTCGTTCGTAGGTCTCTATCAGTTTAATCGGATTCATAACTTCATTGAGCGTAACAGGGCGAGGGCGGCTTTCTATTGAAATAACAACTTCGCCATATAATCTCTTTTGCTTTTTTCCAAGTTCCATTTTTGTTATTTTTTCTATTGGAATTACAAGAGTGTTTTCTGCTGTCAGGTATGTTTTCAATATTAAATGAGATTGATTGAGTTCTCCCATATAACAACAAACTTTGCCGCGTAATGCACGGGTTATTTCAATTATTCCACTTGGTAAAATGCCTAACGAAATTGCGGCACATATTATTGCAATAATTTTGAACACTCCGATTTCAAGTCCTAATCCCAACCCAAAACACAAGCCCGATAATATAATTAAACAGGCAAAAATAATGCAACATACAAAAGATCGAACAGATAAATTGTTTGCATAGAGTATATATCGAAAACTGCTGTCCACTTCTGTTTTTTTTGCTACTTTAGAGTTTTGAAGAACACCGGCTAACACATCAGGATCATTAAGATCTATCGACTCATCAAGCAAAGAATCAAACGAAACTTGCAACACTTCTGTTAAATCCCTGATATTTTCAAGTTTTGGCTCGGTTTTTCCATTCTCCCAATCTGATATAGATTGACGGCTGATTCCGTACTGACTTGTTCGGGATAGTTTTTCTCCTAATGTTTCTTGAGAAAATCCGCGAGCTTTTCTAATAATTCTTATTTTGTCTGAAAGCTTCATAGTTTCACCCCCCTATGCTCACATTGTAAAGCATATCCTGCGCAAGCACCACCAACCTAAACCTTGAATTTTGTCAAGTATAGCCTTACATTTCTATTTTTTACAAAAAAGAGTCCTAACAGTTGCCCTGTTAGAACTCTCCTCGTACACTCTTTTGTTCAGGACAGATTCGCAACCGTCGTTACTTCTCTGAAACTGCATTGAAATGTTTTACTGCTTTATGTCAACCTGTTTTTTGACAAAAAACAACCGTCAAAACGGACGCTTCCATGCAATTTGCTTTATCTATGTATTTTATATTATATCATAAATTTATCCATTCGTCAACAGAAAACGCAGAGTGCTGACAAGTTGCTCATAGTAATGCTCTTTACATTCTATAACGCAAAAAGAGTTCGGAATTTTACCGAACTCTCTTTACAGACTCACTTGCAGGTGTTCCCATTAAAATTATTTTTGTTTACTTATAATCCCTAATAGGAACACCCTTTTGAGGCGTTTTTTTGGTAATAAATAATGTTATTTATTTGCTTGTATCAGTTTGCGCATAAATTGTACGCCGTCGTAAAGCGTGTCTATATCTAGGCTTTCGTTAGATGCGTGCATACTTGCCATTTGGTCTGGGTGAAGTAGCATAGGGGTAAAACGCATAGCGCAATCGGATATTTCTTGGAAGTGTCTACAATCCGTTCCACCCATAATTACGTACGGAGCAATACCTATTTCAGGGAAAACTTCCTTTACGGTATCGGTAAGTAGTTTGTATCCGTCGCTTTTGGTAGATACGGGAGGCATTGCGTTACGTGCATTTAATACCTCGGTTTCAATATCGTATTTGTCGGCTATTGCTTTAAGCGCTTGCAGTGATTCGTCTACGCCTTGGTGTGGTATAAATCTTAGATTTGCCGTTACGCTTGCTTCTTGTGGTATTACGTTAGCCGCTGACGACGCTTTCGACATTGTGAATACCATAGTAGTTGAAAGTAGTGCGTTGCCGTAAGGGCTTACTTTTGGAAGCGCCCACGTTACTATCGGCTTAAATACGTTTAGGTGTCCTAGCAAAAATTTAATAGGCCCTGTCATTGCTTTGGACATTTCGCCAAGCATTTCTTCTACTTCGGGTTCCATTTTCTTTTTGAAAATTTTGCTGTTTTCCACTTCGGTTACAAACTGAGATAGCCTTGCAATCGGCGTATTTTTTGGAGGACTACTGCTGTGTCCGCCCTTGCATCTTGCCGTAAATTTAATATCGGCGTAGCCTTTTTCTAGTACGCCTATCATAGCGTAAGGCTTGGTCATACCTGGGAATGGCTCGGGTAGTATTGCGCCACCTTCGTCAAGGACTATGTACGGGCGTATACCCTTGTCTTTTAGATAATTAACTATGCTAGGAGCGCCGTTACCCGACGTTTCCTCGTTGTCAGAGCAGGCAATATATACGTCGTAATCGGGAACGAATCCTTCGCTAATTAGTTCGTCTACGGCTTTCATACAAGCGTACAAGGTATTTTTGCAGTCCATTGCGCCACGTCCCCATATTCTGCCGTCCTCGATTACGCCTTCAAAAGGCGGATATTTCCAATCGCCGTCGTCACAAGGGACTACGTCTTGATGCCCCATAAGTACGATAGGTTTTTCGTTGCTTTTTCCCGTCCATTTGTAAAGTAGAGCGTTTTCACCTAGGATTCTTATTTCGCATTTTTCGTGCAAAGATGGAAAAACCTCTTTTAGTACGCTTCTAAACTCCGCAAAATTCTCGTTGCCGATACCCGTTACCGTGTTAACTTTTATCAGTTTTACAAGTTCGTTAGCGTACGCAGTTTTCTTGTCCATATTTCCTCCAAACTTAGTAATATTAGTATATTTTCTATAATTGTAACACTTAGGATATTCTAAGTCAATATTAACGAATAATCCGTAGGTAAATAATAATTAGATTTGAAAAATATTAGATTTTATCTTATATTGAGGTATAAAAAATATTGCCTTAGTGCACAATTTCAGCGAGGGAAAAATGGAAAGGACGATAGAAAAGTTAAAGGAAAGTTTTGGATATTCAACCGACGTTAAATTTAGGAAAATTCAGGTAGGTAGCGCCGTTGTCGTAGTTTGCTATATAGATGGATTTAGCGACAAAATACTTATGGAGCAGTGTTTGTTCGTTCCACTAGTAAAGGTGCATAATTGCGAGGAAATAACTCTTTCGTTTTTGCAACAAACTTTGCCGTATATTGAAAAAATAGAAGAAGTAACTGATTACGACGAAGTTTTGTCCATAATCGCGGACGGCGACGTAGTGTTACTTTCAGGGGAAAAATACTATTCGCTGTCTTTCAAAAGTTATCCCGTAAGAAGTATCAGCGAGCCACAAACTTCTATGGTGGTAAAAGGTCCAAGAGAAGGCTTTATCGAGGATATGAAACTAAATACCGTACTTTTAAGGCGCAAACTTAGGACGGAAAAATTTGCGGTAAAGTACTTGAAGGTGGGTAGATACACGAAAACTTCCGTTGCAGTTTGCTATATTAACGGGATAGTGAACGATAAGTTAGTAGAAACTATCGTTGAAAAAATTGAAAAGATAGATATAGACGGCGTGCTAGATTCTTCGTATATCGCCAAGTTTTTAAGTGAAAATAATTACAGCGTATTCAAGCAGGAAGGCACTAGCGAAAAGCCCGATATAGTAGCATCAAAACTACTTGAAGGTAAGGTGGCGATAGTAGTAGACGGCTCGCCGATAGTGCTTACTTACCCTTATGCGCTAATAGAGGATTTGCAGGATAGCCACGACTATATTACTAGGTCGTCAAGGGCAACTATGCTACGAATACTTAGGCTTTTTGCCGTAGTGCTAGCCGTGTTTTTGCCGTGCAGTTACGTGGTTATGCAGGAGTTCCATTACGAGATTTTCCCCGCAAAACTTTTAGAAAGCGTAGCGTCGGCTACTCAAAGCATACCGTTTACGCCGTCCGTTGAAATGCTGTTTATAATACTTTTGTTCGAGATACTAAACGAGGCAAGTATCCGTATGCCAAAGTACGTGGGTATGGCGCTTGGCGTAGTGGGTGCAATAGTACTAGGTGATACGGGTGTAAAAAGTGGACTGATTAGTTCGCCTGCCGTGCTAATTGCGTCGATATCTTCGATAGGTATGTATTGCCTGCCCGATTTGGTAGGCTCAATCAGTTTGCTTAGGATAACGTTTATTCTTATCTCAACGGTAATGGGGCTGTTCGGGTTGTTATCCGCTATCGTAGTTACGATAGGTTACGTGGCTAGAATAGAGATTTACGGCACGCCGTACCTTGCCCCTTACGCACCTAATATTAGTAGCGACCTAAAAGACGGGGTAAACAAGATGGACTTGACGGATATGTATCTAAGACCAAAAAGTTATAACAATAAAAATAAGGTTAGGTTAAAACGTGGGAAATAAAATATCTTCGTCGCAATTTTGGCTACTTGCTACGACTATGACGATTACTTTCAAACTTAATAATTTTGCAAGCCTTATCTACGAAGGGTACAATACTACCACGGTGGTGGTTTTCGCAGGGTATTGTCTTTTCGATTTTTTTGTTGCGCTTGGTATATATCGCCTTGCAAAACGAGATTTTTTTAGTCTACTTACCACTAAACGCAGGCTAGTATTGTCGTTACTTTTAACGGCTTTTTACGTTATAAAAATGCTGGCGAATTTGTCTATGCAAGTGGCGTTTTGCAAAAACTATCTAGTTACAGAGATGCCCGTGTGGCTTATTTACCTAATAGCCTTAGTTACTGCCGTGATGCTAAGTAAATTCAAAATGAATAGCCTAGCTAGAACAAACGAAATAACTTTGCCGATAGTTGCCTTTATGTTACTTATCAATATGGTTTTTTTAAGGGTGGAAACAAACTTCGATTATTTGTCGCCACTTTTTTCTAAGTACAACGCAGGCTACAACGGAGCGTTTAGGTATTTTGCGTGGTCGCTTGATTCCTTGCCGTTACTAACCTGCAAAGTAGAGGATAGAAAGGATAACAAAGAAAAGAAAGCGGGGCAAATTGCGTATTTTTTCGGTATGGCGTTTGCCTTAACGCTCGTGGTTGTAGGGCAGGCAATATACGGTGGAGCGTTTAAGGACGTTGATAACCTGTACGTCAAGATAGGCGTATTCAACGATTACGGTTTGCAACTTGGTAGGTTGGATTGGATAGGTATAATTTGCTGGCAAATATGCGCAGTCGTTACCGTTGGTGCGCAGGCAAGTGCGGTTAGAAGCAGTGTAAATCTATTTTTCAAATCCAAAAAAGTGCCGTACCTAGTGTTTTTAGGGGTATACGTTTTGCTAGCTATTTATTTCGTAGAGCAAAAAACTACTACGGCTTTTACGTTAAATTACTTGGGATACGTATGCTTTTTTACGGCAACGATAGCCTTTCTACTGATGATAGTTGCAAAGCTAAGGGGTAATTATGGTAAAAAAGATATTAAAGAATAAATTTTTTATACTGTTCGTAGCGTTGATAATACTAGTGGTTACGGCAAGATTTTCACCTGCGTATTCCCTTAATTCTAGGCTAATTGCACTAGCGATAGGGCTTGAAAAAGAGGGGCAAAATATAGTAGTTACGGTAGAGGCAATAAAACCCGATAAGGACAAAACGGGGTATCAAACTTTTTCGGGCAAGGGGCTTACGATAAGTGCTGCTATTGGCGAAATCGAGGCAAATAGTGGCAAAAAAATGTCGCTTGCGCAGTGCGAAATAGTGTATTTGTCTAGGGAAATTATAGAGCAAAACAAAATATCCTATTACGAAACCAAAGCGCTAAAAGAACTGCCGGAACTTGCCGTAAACGTGTGTTGCGATAGCCCGAAGGAGATAATAGGAAAGAAAATAAATAAGGAAAATCATAGTTTTTCAGTTGGCAATACAATAAGAGAAAACCAAACGAATTTAACCACGTTAGAAGTAAATAACAAGGACGTTGGGCGTGATTATTTATCGGGACTAGGCACAGTGGTAATGCCCAAAATAGAGGTAACAGAGGGCGAAAACGGAATAGATTTAGTAATGGAAAAAGCCGTGGCGTTTAATAAATACACGTTAGTAGACCTTGATAGAGAGGAGTATATTGCTTACCTATTGCTTATGGCAAAAAGCAAAAATTCCAAGGGGGACATAAAGGTTACGCTAGGTGGTACTAACGGCGCAAGCGTCAAGGTAGATAAGGTAAGAACGAATAGAAGTTATGAAATTATAAACGGTAATTATATAGCAAAATACGAGGTTTATATTGATTATTTATACAATGAAACCTTTATCGTGTCAAATGAGGCGGAAAACGAAAACAAACGTAAACTAACGGAGAGTGACGAAAAAACGATTGAAAACGCCGTTAGCCTATGGGTTAATAAACTTGTAAATAGGCCTACGACAAACGACATAGATACGCTAAGAATATACGATAAATTTAGGGCAAAATATCAAAACGTCGTATATAACGACGTAGATTTTATGAAAAAGTTAGTCGTAAGTGCAAAGGTCAATCTCGTAAAAAAAACGGAGAAGTAGTTACGTTAGCGGTGATATTATAGAAAAAATTTGTAGTTGTAGAGTTATTACTTTTTCCAAGTTTTTTCTTGCGTTAGGGTAAGCGTTTTCGCAAAGCAAATCGTTTACGCTTTTTAGTATTTTGTAATTAGCGTCGTAAAAAACCGAAGCATAATAATTAGGCTGAACGTTCCTATCGTAGTTACACGGAGAAACGATTAGCGATAATATTTCGTTAGCGTTTTCAAATATTTGTTGAATAAGACAAAGCGAGAAGTTAACCTCTTCGCTACTTCGCCTTTTATATAGATATAGCAAAAAATCTTTCTCTTGCTCAACGGCGTTAAGTAGGGTGCGCATTGAGTAAGTAAAAGACGTGCTGGTATTAGACAAAGTACGTACTTTTGATTGGCTGAGTTTTTTTTGATATTCTTCGTTTAGTTTTTTTATTGTTAAGTCGTCTGCAATTTGAAAATCGTCCATAATATACCTCGCCTAAGTATATGCGCCTTACTGAAAAAATGTGATTAAACGAGAAAAATAAAAGAAAAAAGTGTCTTAGTAAAAGTGTTTACAAAAAAATAAATAACAAGTATAATGTTAGTATGATAGAAAAGAACGAAATTTTATCGCCTACAAAGTTATGGCAAGATTTTAACCCCGTTGCAGGTGACAGCGAAATATCTATTACGAGTATGTCAACAAGTAACGGCAAAATTACCACCGAACTAATGTTTACGGCAAAAGAGGTGGAAGACGGCAAAATCAGGGCGTATCTAAAAATCGTACAAAGTGAGAATACGGGCGAAAATCCTCCCGTTATACTTATTATCCCCGGCGTAAAGGGAATGCCTGATGACACGATTATAAACAAAGTCGTGGACGGCGGGTTCGTTTTTGCTACGTTTGAATATGCAGGCATAGGCGACAAAAGGGCGGAATATACGGCGTCTACCTATTACGGTAATTTCGACGCTATTGAAAATATTATCGAAGTAAACAAGAGCGCAAAAAATACTTGTTGGTATTTGTGGGCAACTATCGCCCGCAAGGCAATCACCGTACTAACGGAGCAACTTGCAAACCCTAGAATATGCCTAATAGGCGAAAACATAGGCGCAAACGTAGGCTGGATTGTAGCAGGAATGGACGCTAGGGTGGATTGTTTCGTGCCTATAAACGGCAGTGGTTATATTGAAACTATGGCAGAGTACTACAAGCCCGTAATTTCTAGCGATTATCCTACTTCGTGGCTAGCAGGGCTTGCTATGCAAGCGTACGCAAAGCACGTTACATGCCCTGTATTTTACGTAGGCGGTAGTAACAATAGGTATAGCGATATAGACAAAGCACAAGATATTTTGGCAATTTGTTCGTCGTTAAATAAGCACGCATCTATATGCCAAAATGCCGAGGATAAAATCACGACCGAAGCGTTTGATAGCATAAAATTGTGGCTAGATATGTTTTTTACAGGCGAGCAAGAGTTCGTTAAGGATACCGAGATAGGTTTTAAGGTAAGTGGTGAAAAACTATACCTTACTGCAAATACTACCGACGAAAACGTCGTGAATGTACGCTTTTTCGTTGCTAAAAAGGAAAATAATCCAAGCATAAGAGAATGGAATAAAATGTCGCAAGTAACGGCGTTAAGTAGTGGCGAATATCTAGTGCCGTTAGAGGTAGATAGCCTTGACGATAGGATATACTGCTTTGCAAATACTTACTATAAGAACGGTTTGGTTTTAAGTAGCCGTCTTGTAAACTTTTTGCCTAGCGAGTGCGACGAGCCTATTGCACTTGCTCAACAAAAAACTCCGCCTAGGATTATTTACAATACTTCTATGGGTAGGTATTTCTTCTATGGTGATAATGGAGATTTTACTTTTGATAGAAGCAAGATCGTAAAAAGAGCAGGGGCTTACGGCGTGCTTGGAATAGGGCTTGAAGGCGGTGGCAATCTATACACCTATAAGGTGGGTGCAGAAAAATATAGAGAGAGCGTAAACGCAACGTTGCAAATGGACGCCTACGCTAGCAAGGATACCACCATTGAAATCGTGGTATACAATTTGGAAGATGGCGACCTTATGCCGTATAAAGTGTCTGTATTTTTGGCAAATTGCGATAGTTGGCAACAAATTAAACTGACTTCGCAGGACTTCAAAAATTACGAGATGATATCCCTAGATAGTTTTAAGGATATTAAGAAGATAGAATTAAAGAATATTGGCGAAGTTATTTTTAACAATATGATTTGGGTATAATATGTATCAAATAAACGACGAACTAACCACGAAAAAACCACACGCTTGTGGTGGAAACGAGTGGATTGTCATAAGAAACGGTGCAGACTATAAATTGATGTGCAAAAAATGTGGCAGGATAATTATGGTGGACAGCACCAAAATTGACAAGATGGTGAAAAAAGCGACAAAAGCCGATGAAACAGAAAATTAACGATTTAAGAAACCGCATTTCATACGGCTGGATTATACTTGCCGTCGTTTTGATAATTGCGCTTATATGTATATTTTGCATCTTCGACTCGGTTGCCGTGATTGGTAACTCTATGTTGCCAAACTTCGTGGGTGGCAAGGTGAACGGCGACGTAATAGCAGTGCGTGGCGATAAGGTAATTATATCCAAAATATACGGTATAGAGCGTGGCGACGTGATAGTATTCAATAGCACCGAATTAAACGAGAGCCTTATTAAGCGAGTAATAGGCGTTGAGGGCGATACCGTCGAGATAAAAAATAATCAGTTGTATCTAAACGGCGCAAAGGTAAACGAAACTTATATAAAAGAGCCTATGACGTCTATAAGTGGCGTGTGGAAGGTGGGCAAAAACGAAGTGTTCGTGCTTGGCGATAATCGAAACAACAGCGAAGATAGCCGATACTTTGGTTGCGTTAGTACCAAAAATATCCAAGGTGAAGTGGTTATTCGTGTGTCTGCCGACGGCAAAATTTACTTTATCTAATCGACAAAAATAGTACTAAAATGGTAACATAACCTTTTGTTTTTTGTTTTAACGACAAAGACGAAAGGTTTTTTTGTTTGCCTTTTACTATACTTTTTCCATATTTAGAGGAAAAGTATGAAGAAAATAAAAATAACCAAACAAAGTTATAAAATAATAGCAAAATATCTAGTGTACGTAGCGTTATTCGTGCTACTAGAGAACGCCAAAATAGATAAGTACGCTCCTTTTGGCTTGGGGCTATTCGTTGCTCTTACGTATAGTAGGCAAAATTTATTATTCGTAGCGTTTACCTACGTGCTAAGTAATATTGCGTTTTCGCCAACTATTGAAACGACCGTAACCGTGATTACGCCTGCTTTAATCATTACGGGGGCGTATTTTATTCATAGTAAACTAAAATACCCTATTAACGTAACGTTTATAAATATTTACGCTTTTTTGTCCTCGCTAGTAATATTGGCGTTTTGTGAATTTGATGGATATTTAAGGGCAATCGTAGCTATTATACTAGGGCAAGTGTTTACCTATTCGGCAACTATGGTAAGTTACACTGTTTTAATTCGTGGGCTAAAATACAAGTTTAACGGCGACGAAATTGCTTCGCTTGGAGTGGTGCTAGGCGTACTATCGCTTGCCTTGTATTCGGTAGATATTTACGGGTTTAATCTATTTTTCTTAGTTGCGCCTTTCGTGGTGCTGTTAGCAGGCTATTTTACAAGTGGCGTTACTTTATCGGTAGCAATAATAATGGGGCTAGGCGTAACGCTGAAAACGGGGGATATAGCGTATCCTGCCATAACTGCTCTTTGGGGGCTTGCCGTTTGTTTTTTCAAAAGGTTATCTTACGCTCAGGCAATAGCGTTATTACTAATAGACGTACTACTAGGCACTTATTTTACAGCGTATCCTACCTACGATTTACTGCACGTAGTAGCCGTTAGCGTAGGTGCGCTTGCGTTTATACTTATGCCAAAAAAATTGCGTGGTTATATAACGTCTAATTTGTCCGCTTCGTCTGGCGGAATAGCGTCGAAAAATATGATAAATAGAAGTAGAAGCGAAGTGAGTAATAAATTGTCGTTTATTTCTAACGTGTTTTACGATATGAATCACATACTTTCAGGTAGTTATAAACAAGAAAAAAATATAGAAGAAAAGAGCAAAATTATAGCAAAAAATATAGTAAATAGGGTTTGCTACGGCTGTGAAAAGAAAGGCGAGTGTATTAAAATAACCGACGAACTGCCGTCGCTATTTGAAAAAATGACGTACAGTTGTCTAAAACGAGGCAAGGCAACCATTTTGGATATTCCTCCGTTTATAGCAAGTAGGTGCGATAATAACTTGGTACTTAGCGTGATAAAAGAAGAGATGCAAAGTTTTCAAAAAAAGGAAGACGAAGATAAAAATAAAAATAAAGTAACTAAAACGCTTGCCGAACAAATGAAGGGAATGAGCGAGATTTTCGGGGATATTGCAGGCGAAATAAACAAAAACGTTAGGTTTGACCAAAATACCGAACAAAGAATAATAGACGAACTGATGTTGCATAACGTGGTGTGTAGCGAAGCAATCGTGTACGAGGACAAGGAGAAAAAAGAAGTAACGCTTGTGGTTAGGGAAGTGGATATGGGCAAAAAAATAATTGCGAAGGTGGTTAGTAAACTGCTGAAAAAGAAAATGATTGTAAAAATGAATAGCGTAAAAAAAGTAACGGGCGGGTGCTATATGCAACTTATTCAGCAACCTAATTACGACGTCGTGTTTGGTGAAACGGGGCAGAATAGAGATAACAATTTTGTTAGTGGAGATAGCGCCCTAGTCAAGAAGATTAGCGACGATAAAGTAGTAGTTGCCCTGTCGGACGGTATGGGCAGTGGTAAAAGAGCAAATGAAAAATCTCTAACGGCGCTGTCTATGATAGAAAGTTTTTACGAGGCAGGGTTTAACAGCGAAGTAATTTTATCAATGGTGAACAAACTGCTTGCCCTGTCCTCCGACGAGGATTACGCCACCTTAGATATATGCGTTTTAGATTTGCTAACGGGTAGGGCGGACTTTATCAAAATGGGGGCGACGGACGGCATTGTAAAAAGGAAGGATAATTGCGAAATAGTTAGTAGCAACGGCCTGCCGATAGGAATACTAGACGAAATAAAAATAAACGTCGAAAGTAAAACGCTATCGCACGGGGATATGGTTGTCGTAGTTAGCGACGGAATAACCGACGTATTAGGGCAGGAAACGCTGTACGATTTAGTACAAAACAGCGCTACGAATAATCCACAAATACTTGCCGACGAAATAACTAATCTTGCCTATCAAAAGGGGGCAACCGACGACGCTACCGCTGTGGTAGTAAGGCTATACGGCAAGGTGGCGTAAAAGGAGAGTATTATAGCCTTAAAAGTGTTGCATTTAAGATAAATATATAATATAATTTAGAGATGATAGATAAAAGTGTAAAAGAGATTTTAGAAGTGCTAAAAGACGAACCTATTGCCGTTGCTGTTAGCGGGGGCAGTGATTCTATGGCACTTTTATATTTTATTTTAGACTACGGCTTTTCTAACGTAAGCGTAATTAACTTCGAGCACGGTATAAGGGGTGAAAACTCCGTTAGGGATAGTAAATTCGTAAAGGATTATTGCACGAAAAGGGGCGTAGCCGTAAAGGTGGTTTCTCTTAACACTATTCAAGAAGCAAAACAAAACAAGACGACGATAGAAGAAACTGCTAGAAAATTAAGGTACGATTACTTTGAAAAAGTACTTTCCGCAGGCATAGTAAAATACGTGTTTTTAGCGCATCACAAAAAGGACCAAGCCGAAACGGTGCTTATGCGTATTTTAAGGGGCACGGGAATAGACGGATTAGAGGGTATGAAAGTACTATCTAACGGATACGTAAGGCCGTTTTTACACGTGGACAAAGAAGAGATAATGGGCTACGTTGCAAAGCATAATATCCCTTACGTTACCGACGAAACCAACGACGACGAAAACTATTCTAGGAATTTTATTCGTAGTAGCGTGTTGCCACTAATAAAGACTAAGTATCCAAAGGTGGAAGATTCTTTGTGTAGGCTTGCCGATATTGCTAGCGGAGTAAACGCCTGTCTTGACGCACGAATAAACGTAAGCAAAATAAGTGATAGCGAAGTTAAAGTTGCCTTTAACAAGGACAAGGAAATTTTTTCTCGCTCGGTAAAAGAAGCGTTTAGATTGCTAGGAATTGAAAAGGACGTAGAGTATAGGCACTACGAAATGATATACTTATTGCAAACCTTAGATACGGGAGCAAGCGTAGATACACCTTACTTTACAAACGCCGTAAAGGACTACGACGGAATAGTTATTTGTAAAAAACGTGATAATGAAGAGTACTGCGAACCGTTCGAATTAGAGATTAACCTTGCAAAAACGTACGATAAAGCCACGTTTACGCCATATAAAGATAAAATAAAGCGTGGCGAAGGATTGTATTTTGACTATGATAAATTGCCATGTGGTTGCGTAATAAGGCGTAGGAAAGAAGGGGATTATATCGAAAAGTTCGGTGGTGGCACTAAAAGTTTCGGGGACTACCTAACCGATAAAAAAGTGCCTAAAAGGTATAGGGATAGTTTGCTAGTCGTAGCAAAGGACAGCGAAATATTTATTGCCGTTGGCGTGGATATTTCAAACAAAGTGAAAGTCGTAGACGAAAGTCTAAATATATATAAAGTTACTACGGAGAAAGAAGATGAAAGAATTTAGGACTTTGATTTCTAAAGAGGCTATTGAAAACAGAATTAAAGAACTTGCTAAGCAAATCGACAATGATTACGAAGGCGAACAATTCTTGTTAGTTGCAGTATTAAGGGGTTCGTTTATTTTCGTTGCGGACTTAATTAGGGAAATCGAGGGAGACGTTAGCGTAGATTTTATCGAGGCTAAAAGTTATTGCGGTACTACTACCTCGGGCGAGTTGAAAATCCTTAAAGATACTAGGGAAAATATCGAAGGCAAAAACGTAATAATCGTAGAAGATATTATCGATACGGGTATTACTTTGGATAGGCTAACGAAGGAGTTTTTGAAAAGAAAGCCAAAATCGCTTAAAATTTGTGCTTGCTTTGACAAACCGTCTAGGCGTGAAGTGGAACTTAAAGGCGATTATATAGGGTTTGAAATTCCTAACGAATTCGTTATAGGCTACGGGCTTGATTACGACGAAAAATTCCGTAATCTAAAAGAAGTGAAAATATACGAAGAATAATGCAGATTAGTAAAAATTTATATGAACTTGCTAAAATCTTTCACAAATCCGCTCCGCTTTACGTAGTGGGTGGCTACGTGAGAGATTTTTTGCTAGGTAAAATATCAAACGACGTGGATATTTGTGCGTCCTTATCGTGCGAAAATGTGCAAAAACTACTGCAAGGTAGTAAATTTAAGATTACTTTTATAAATAAAAAAATGGGTACTACCATTATAGAAGTAGATGACGAAAAGTACGAGTACACGCCGTTTAGGGTGGATAATTACGATAATACGGGAAAACACGAGCCCGTATCGGTGGAGTTTAGCGTTGGGCTAAAAGAAGACGCTAGCCGTAGGGACTTTACTATAAATAGCGTTTATTACGATATAATAGGTGGCGAATTTGTAGATTACTTTAACGGAATCGGCGACCTTGAAAACGGAGTGATGCGTGCGGTAAAAGAGCCTAATACGACGCTAAAAGAAGATTCTCTAAGGGTGTTTAGGTTGTTTAGGCAAAGCGCTCTGCTTGGGTTTGATATTGACAAGTCTTTGTTTGATGCAGTAAAAAATAACGTCAGCCTTACCGAAAGTTTGTCGGGCGAGAGAGTGCGTGGCGAGTACCAAAAACTAGTAGAAAACGAGTTTTTTACCTATGATGTTTTGTTTTATTATCTAAACCTTTTAGGAGAATGCGGACTAATTGCTAGGTACGGACAGGCAAACGTAAAGGAGTACGAAATTGCGGACGGGCTGATATGCTTTAAGCCTACGCTTGCTATTTTCTATTTTGCACTAATAGAAAGATATTTTTACGACTACTGCCCAAAGCCAAGTCAAATAAAAAACTTTAACGATTTGAAAATTTACGGGGAGCAAGTGGGAAAATTTACCTACGAATTAGTAAAAAAGGACAAACTGCCTACTATTGTAAAAAAAGAAATAGCGGACTTAACTAGTTATCTAAATATTATACTTGTACTACAAAAGGACCAATTCGCTCTTGACCTTGCGTCAGCGTATTATTATGATATAATTAGCAATACGTTTATAAATCAGTCGAGAATTATGGTAAGAAATACGCTAGTTATAAACGAGATAAATAGGGTAAACAGCATAGATAGACCTACGTCTGTAAAGCAACTTGCCGTAAATGGAAACGATTTAGCGTTGCTAATAAAAAAGGAGGAAATAAGTACCGTTTTGCTTGTTATTCTTGAAAAAATAATCAAGGGCGAATTGCAAAACGACAAACAAGTACTTATAAGGTGGGTAAAAGATGAATACTGTTGAAATAGTTTTAGTAATTTTGGCGTTGCTATTAGCCGTTACGGTTGTACTATTAGTAGCGTATATTCTAAAAAGAAAGGATACGAATAATAGCGAGCAGTTGCGTAGCCAAATAAAGCAAGATATTGCCGAAATGAATACGCAAAACTCCACTACGGTTATAAGCGCCGTAAATTCTTTGGGTAATACCATAAATGCGAACGTGAAGGACAACGTAGCGCATCAAAACGAAAATATTAACGACTTGAAAAAAGTATTCGCTAAAAGCGTTTTGGATAATATCGAGTTGCAAAATTCTAATCAGGACGAGATTAGAAAGATAATGACCGAACAAATGGAACGAAACGCTGTAAACGAAAGAACTACTAGGGACGTTTTGGACAAAAAACTGACGGAAATTGCCACCGTAACTACTGCTAGAATAGAAGAAATAAACAAGACGGTAAATGAAAAACTTGAAAAGAATATCAACGAGCGTTTTACAAGTTCGTTCAAGGTGGTCAGCGACAGCCTAAACACGATAAATAGGGGCTTTGAGCAAATGCAAGAGTTGTCTATGGGAGTAACCGACCTAAACAAAATGCTTAGCAACGTAAAAACCCGTGGCGTATGGGGAGAAAACTCACTTGATGCAATACTTGAAGATATCCTTACTAGCGACCAATATGCAAAAAGCGTGAACGTGCAAGGTAATAACCTTGTGGATTTTGCAGTTACTTTACCAGGGAAGGATAGGGGCAATATATTGTTGCCGATTGATGCAAAATTCCCTATTGAAGACTATTATAGAGTAATAGAAGAAAGGCAAAAGGGCAACGCCGAGGCAGAAGAAAGAGAACTGAAAAACCTAGAAAATACGGTGAAAAAACAGGCTAGGTCAATTAGGGATAAATACATATTCCCACCAAAGACGACCAACTTTGCGTTGATGTTCGTGCCTACCGAAAGTTTGTACGCCGAAATATTGCAAAGGGGCGACCTTGCCGAGAAAATTCAAAACGAAAATAGGGTGGTAGTAGTTGGACCTACTACGATATCGGCGTTATTGAATAGTTTACAACTTGGCTTTAAGACGCTTGCAATACAAAAGAGTAGCGAAGAAATTTGGAAAATGTTTAACCAATTTAGAAAGGATTTTGATAATTTTAGCGAAAATTTGGACAAAGTACAAAAAAAATTGAACGAAGCAAGCAACGTTATAGGTGACACAAGCAAAAGAAGTGATATAATAAGAAATAGATTAGATAAGGTAGAACAAATTCAACTGATAGAGGAGTAACTATATGGTAAAATGCGATTTGCATACTCATACGGTAAGAAGCGACGGTCTTTTTACGCCTAGCCAAGTGGTAGATATGGCAATAGAAAAAGGACTAGGGGCGGTAGCAATATCCGACCACGATACCGTAAAAGGTGTGCGTGAAGCAGTAGAGTACGCTAAGGACAAAAATATTAAGGTATTGCCAGCAATAGAGATATCCACTTTTGCAAGTTGTGAAATACATATACTTGGATATAATATCGAGTACGATAGTCCGGAGTTTTTGCAAGTAATTGAAAACGTAAAAAGTATGCGAAGATCTCGTAACGAGCGTATTTTGGAAAAGTTGAAGGAGTACGGGATAAACCTAAATAGAGAAAACCTTGATAATAACCACAAAAATATTGGCCGTATGCACATAGCAAGGCAAATGGTTGCCGAGGGCTACGTAAAGGACGTAAACGAAGCGTTTGATAATTATTTAGGGGCAAAAGGCGTGTGCCATATAGACGCCGTAAGGCTAAAACCGTTCGAGGCGGTAAAACTTATAAAGCGCTACGGCGGTGTGCCTGTGCTTGCTCACCCGCAAAGATATTATATGGAAAACGTTTTGGAAAATCTAATCGAAGGGCTCTTAAAATACGGGCTAGAAGGCATAGAAGTGTACTATCCAAAACATAACAAAGAGCAACGAGAGTACTATTTGTTGCTAGCAAATAAGTATAATTTAATTGCAACGGGTGGTAGCGACTTTCATTCCTTTACGCCAAACTGCGAAGTAGGTATTGCAGAAGCAGTATTAGACGAAAAGGCGTGCCAAGTGCTTGGTGTAAAATACGAATAAATTTGAAGCCGAAAGGCTTCTTTTTTAATGGAAAAATCGCAACTTTTATATAACGAAAAGTAATTATATTGAAATTTTGCACTATATTCTCCTTCGTAGAAAATTAACGAAAAAATAGAAAATATTGGCAAAAAACACGACAAACCAATAAAACAATCTAGGCAATATACTGTAAAAAAATAAGCGCACTATAACGTAACTGATAATTTGCGGTTATATTACCAAACTAATAGTATGAAAAAGAGAAGTGTATTAGCGTTAATATTGCTTAGCGTAACGATCGTGGCTTTGTCGTTTTGCGGTTTTTCGTATTCAACTAAGTTAAGAATTAAAATTGTTGGCGAGCAAGGAGTTTTGGAAGGGGAGTACAGCCCGTCGAAATTTTATATAGCAATAAAAAAACAAGATTTAATAAGCGACAGGTCTAAGGGTTGTTTGAAAAACCTTAAAAAAATAGATGGTAAATTATATAACGACGTCGTAAATTTTTGTAAAAATGAATATAAAACGCCTAAAAACGCAAGTGTAAAATACGACTATGAAAGCGAGTATCCGTTTGTGTTTAAGGAAGAAATTTACGGCAAAAAGGTGGACGAACAAAAACTTTATACCGACGTATTACGTGTTTTATACGGCAAAAATGAAGAGATAAAAGTGTGTTATTGCGATATAATACCAGAAATTAAAATTAGCGATTTGAAGGACGAGTACTTTCTAAACGCAACGTTTACTACCGATTATTCGTTTAGTAGTAGTAACCGAAAACTGAACGTGGAACTTGCCGTAAAAAAACTAGATAATAAGGTGATTTTGCCACGTGAGAGTTTTTCGTTTAACGAAACGATAGGTAAGAGAAGCAAAGAAAACGGTTTTTTAGATGCGCCCATTATAGTGGACGGAAAGTACGTAAGTGGCGTTGGTGGTGGAATATGCCAAGTATCTACAACGCTGTACAACGCATTTTTATTAGCGGGACTAACGGTTACCGAGGCAAGACGACACACTTTGCCCGTCGGTTACGTAGAACCGTCGTTCGACGCTATGGTAAGCGAGTGGAGCGATTTGAAGGCGGAGAACTTGACGGATAAGCCTGCATATATTAAAGCAACGGCTAAAAATGGAAAAATAGAGATAAAAATATACGGCAAAAAGCAAGAATATAGCGTGGTAAGGAGTAGCGTAGTAACCGATATTTTGCCTTATAAAACCATAATTGTAAAGGACGGCGAAGGGAAAAAAGGCAAAAACGGACTGAAAAGTTATTCAAAACTAATTTACTACAAGGACGGGAAAATAGTCGGCGAAAAAATAGTTAGAAAGGACGAGTATTTGCCACAAGACGAAATAGTCGTAGAAAGCGAAGATAAGGAAATTTATCCGTAAGCGCATAATAAATTTGACTTGTAGTAAAAAAAAGTTTAATATATTTATATTAAAGAGAGGTTAAATATGGATTACTTGAAAGAATATAAGTACTGGCTAACTAAGGTCAACGCTAGCGAAAAGGCAGAGCTAGAAGCACTTACCGAGGAGGAGATAAAGGAAAGGTTTACCCTTCCGCTTAGTTTTGGTACGGCAGGTATGCGTGGCGTTTTGGGCGTGGGCGTATATAGAATGAACGAGTACACCGTAGCAAGAGCAACTACGGGGCTTGCAAAATTTATTTGTTCCATAGGAGAAAATGCAAAAAATCGTGGCGTCGTAATCAGCTATGATACGAGAATAATGTCTACCGAATTTGCTATTACGGTTGCAAGAGTGCTTGCTAATTTCGATATAAAAGTATATTTGTTCGAGAACGTAAGACCCGTGCCGATTTGTTCGTTTGCAGTTAGACATTTAGGTGCTTTTGCGGGCGTAATGATTACTGCAAGCCACAACCCAAGCAAATACAACGGCTACAAGGTTTACGGAGAAGACGGGGCGCAAATGTCACCGGAAGATACCGAAAAAGTGGTAAAATACATTGACGAAATAGACGATTATTTTGCTTATAAAACGATAGACGAAAATATTGAAATTAGCGATATTAGAGAGAGCGAAGGCAAAAAAATAGGCAAGAATATTACCATAATAGGTAGCGAAGTAGACGAGGCTTATTACGACGTAATAGAAAAATTATGCCTAAGTAAAGATTGTATAGACAAGGTAAAACAAGATATAAAAATCGTTTACACTCCAATACACGGCTCGGGATACGTACCCGTAACTAGTATGCTAAAAAGACTAGGCTTACCACTGCAAGTAGTGGAAAGTCAAACGAGTTTTGACGGCAATTTCCCAACGGTAGAACTACCAAATCCAGAGATGCCGGAAGCAATGAAAAGAGCAGTTAGCCTTGCAAAAGAAGTAAATAGCACTATTGCAATAGGTACGGACCCTGATTGCGATAGAATGGGCATTGCAGTAAAAGACGAAAATGGCAAATTCGTACTATTAAACGGCAACCAAATCGGCGTACTTTTAATGGATTATATCCTAAGTAGGCATAAGGAAAAAGGTACTTTGCCTAAAAATGCAGCGGTAATTAAAACTATAGTAACCACGAATATGGCTACTAAGGTGGCAGAATATTACGGTGCAACGATGTTTAACGTACTTACGGGCTTTAAGTTTATTGGCGAAAAGATTAAAGAGTGGGAAAAAACGGGCGAATATACCTATATGTTCGGTTACGAGGAAAGTTACGGCTCGCTTTGTGGAACGCACGCAAGAGATAAGGACGCAGTCGTTGCAAGTATGCTTATTTGCGATATGGCTTGCTACTATTACAGCCAAAACAAAACGATTTACCAAAGACTGATGGAGCTGTTCGAGCAATTTGGCTATTACAAAGAACTTAGCGTGTCTACTGCTTTTGAAGGACTTGACGGTATGGAAAAGATGGCTAGTATTATGGATAAACTTCAAAACACATTCGTTAATACGCTTGCAGGAAACAGCGTAAATAACGTAGAGGACTACTTAAAGAGCGAAAGAACGTTTAAGGACGGAAGCAAGGAAGTTATATATTTGCCAAAATCCAAAGTGCTTTTATATAATATGGACTGTGGGGATTGGGTTTGCGTAAGACCAAGTGGAACAGAGCCAAAATTAAAAACCTATTCGTCGGCAAGGGGAAAAAGCAAAATAGAGGCTGAAAACCTAGCAAAAGCGTATATAGAAGATATTAAAAAGATTATTTTTAGTTTGTAATTAAAGAAACTGCCGTTAGGCAGTTTTTTTATTTTGTCTAAAATAAAATTATACTTTGTATTTTATTTTGCTTTATGGTGTGATATAGTAATATTATCTTATATAAGGGGAGAGTCGTATGGGAAAGACTAAAAAGGAGCAAAAACCACAAGAAACCGAATCGGTTTTTAACGTAGAAATGACGGACGTCGAAAAGCAAGAATTAACCGACCTTGAAAAAGAGGCGTTGGAACTTGCAAAGGAAGTAGAGGTAGAAGAAATTAGAGAGAAAGAGGAAGTCGTAAATGAATCGGTTGACGATAAAGCGTTAGTACAAAACGATTACGAAGATAATTTAATCGAAAATGAAGAAACTAGCGAACAAGTGGATGAGAATTTTGTAGAAAATGCCATAGAAACTATCGACGAAGAGAAAATACCTGTGGAAATCGAAAGAGATAACGACGATTTTGAAAGAGAAAAGGAACTTGCATTGCTAGATAAAGAAGATGAAATAAAAAAAGATTTACAGGCAACAAAAGAAGAGAAAAAAGAATTGCCTAAAAAATCGAAAAAGAAAATCAATTTGCCACAGCCCGTAAAATATGCGTTTTTTACGCTTAGCGCAGGTCTTATTCAATTTATAGTTAGTACTATCTTGTTTACCTGTTTGCCGGACATGGGCAAAATTAACGTGATAATTACGATGGAAAAATCGCAATTTATCGCAAACACCGTAGGACTTGTTTTGTCGATACTATGGAACTTTACCTTTAATAGAAAGTTTACCTTCAAATCGGCGGGCAACGTGCCAAGGGCAATGGTACTTGCATTTTTGTTCTACGTACCGTTCTATCCGTTCCAAATTTGGTGCGAACCAACGCTTGCACATGCGATTGCACCGGGTCAAGATTGGGCAAACATTATTGCGCTTGTAGTGGTAATGCTTACTAACGGAGTACTTGAATTCTGCTGGCAAAAATTCGTTATTTACAGAAAAGAAGAAAACACTGCTGTTCAAAAAGAAAAATAATAAAACAAAAAAAGAAAGAACCGAAAATTCGGTTCTTTCTTTGATATTTTAGTTTTAGTCTGCCGCTTTTATATCGATATTGTCTTTTCCAAAGAAGTTCACGGTTAGTACGCCTTGACCCGTATGACAGCCGATAATAGGTGAAAGCGGGGTGATGTAATAGGTTTCTATTCCCGTTACTTCCTTTACCTTTTCAGCAAGCAAAATAGCGTCTTTTTCATTTTCAGCGTGCGCTACGCTAAACCAAGTAGTTAGTTCGTTGCTTTGATATTTTACTATTTCAGCCATACGTCTAAATACTAGTTTTTTGCTCATTACCTTTTCAATATTACGCAAAGTACCTTCTGGTGTTACGTATAGTAGTGGCTTTATCCTCATAATAGTGCCGGCTATTGCTGCTGATTTAGTTAATCTTCCACCACGATATAAATGCATCAAATCGTCAACGGTAAAGTAAATGTTTTGCTTTGGCACAAGATAGGTTATTCTATCGAATACTTCGTCTATGCTTTTGCCCTCTTTACGTAGTTTTATTGCCTCTGCGCATAGCATACCTAATCCGTTAGTAGTTATTTTTGAGTCGATAGAGTATACTTTTCTATCAGGGAATTCGGCTTGTAGATTTTTGCAAGCGGTTGCCATATTGTCAGCCGTTGCCGATAGACCCGAAGAAAAACTGATATTTAATACGTCGTAGCCTTGTTCTAGGTAAGGACGTAAATATTCCTCGCCAAAAGTTGGGGAAATTTGAGAGGTTTTTGCCGTTTTGCCCTCTTTAATCCTATCATAAAATTCCTTGTTGGTAGGGCTATCCTCTTTTCCACAAGTATATACGGTATCTTCCATAATATATTCCATTGGCATAACGTAGAAATCTTTGTCGGATAATTCAGCCGGAATATCACAAGTTACGTCGGTTGTAATTATAAATTTATTTTCCATTTTTATCTCCTACTGCCTGCATTTTATACTATTTTAATATACTTGTCAACAATTTATTTTTTATACAATATTGACTTAATGATTTAGTATGATATAATACTATATATTGATAAAGGGGATATAGGAATGAATCACAAAGTAACTACTAGACAAAAATTATTAAACGAAAACGGTGTTCTTAACGAGCCGGGGTATGCAACCGAACTTATATTCGACTACGATAGGGCGGATATAAAGGCTAGCAAACTGCTTATTAAAGAGTGGGATTACTATCTAATAACTAATAAAAAGTACGCAGTTGCTCTTACTATTGCAGATAACGGGTATATGGGTTTATTAAGCGCGTCAATAATGGATTACGAGGCAGGAACGGATATTACTTGTAGTGTGCCTACGCTTTTCCCTATGGGGAAACACGGTGCTCCTAAAACTAGCAAAATAGGGGATTTTGCCGTAAAGACGAAGCGTGCTGAATTTTCTTTTGAAAACGACGGCGAAAAGAGGCGTTTAACTTGCACCTATCGCAAATATCAAGGGGACGACGATTTGATAGTCGACGTAACTTTAACCGACGAGCCAAAGGATAGTATGGTTATTGCCACTCCGTTTTTTGAAAAGGAAAATAAATTCTATTATAACCAAAAAATTAATTGCATGACTGCGGTTGGTTATGCTAAATTAGGTGATAGAACGTACGAATTTAACGACGAATATTCTATGGCGGTGCTAGATTGGGGTAGAGGCGTATGGAGTTATAACAATACGTGGTATTGGGGCTCTATGAGTACTAGACTTCCTAGTGGCGACAAGTTCGGCTTTAATATCGGCTACGGATTTGGCAATACTGCTGCCGCTACCGAAAATATGTTATTCTTTAACGGGGTTGCGCACAAACTAGAAAGCGTTACGTTTAATATTCCCGTGGACGAAAAGGGCAAGGACGATTATATGAGCGACTGGACGTTTACGTCTAGCGACGGCAGATTTGAAATGAAATTCAAGCCAATCGTAGATAGGTCGGCAATAATCGACGCTAAGGTAATGTGCTCTATCCAGCACCAAGTTTTCGGTAGATTTACGGGCAAAGCGATACTTGACGACGGCACGGTGATAGAACTTAAAGACGAAATAGGCTTTGCTGAAAAAGTACACAATAAATGGTAAAATAACGGAGGCAAAATGTATTTTTATTTATCGCTCGTTGCAGGAATAATTGCGGCGATAGTATTTTTGATTGTAAGAGTAAAAAAAGGCGGAGTAGCAGGATTGCTTGCTAAAACCGTTGCAAGCGTATTGTTTATAATTACGTCGTTTGCCGCACTAAAAAGCAACCCTAACGGTTACGATTGGTTCACTTTCGTTGCGCTAGGGCTTGTATTTGGTATGATAGGCGATATCGTCTTGGACTTGAAGGTTATTTACACTGAAAGTTCGGATATATACCTTATCAGCGGAATGGGTGCGTTTACGATAGGGCATATCTTCTTTATAGTGGGTATGGGCATAAAATACGGTATCCATTGGGCAGTACCTGTCGTTGCGCTTGTAGTTGGCGTTACCGCCGTTTTAATAGGTCCTAAACTAAAATTAGAGTATGGCAAGTTCAAAATACCTTCTATGTTATACGGCTTTACGCTAGCGTTTACCGCTTGTATGTCCGGTTACGTAATGGTAGTTACCGAGTTTGCTACGGCGTACGTTATCATGTTCGTGGGCTCGCTATTCTTCTTAATTAGCGATTTAGTGCTTAGCACTATGTATTTCGGCAAGGACAAAAACACCCCTGCAAACGTAATAATCAACCACGCAACCTACTATATTGCACAATTACTTATTGCAAGCACGGTATTCTTTATTTTGTAAAATAGGAAAACTTAACGAAAAAATGATAAAATAAAACGGCTACGTTGGTAGCCGTTTTTATAAGCGAATTATTCGATAAATGGAGCAAGCTCAGCAAGCAAATCGTCGCAATCGTCAGAGTATATTTCCATAAACACCGGTTGAGATAGGTCCAATGAGAAAATACCCAAAATTGATTTAGCGTCTATTACGTGTCTACCTGCTCTTAAATCCATATCGTAGTCGTATTTGTTGGTTATTTGTACAAAGTTTTTTACGTTCTCTGCCATTTTCAAATTTATAGTAACGGATTTCATATATGCCTCCAAAACTTATTTTATATAATTATTATACATTATTCAAAAATAAATATCAATAAAATTACTAAGCAATTTGAAAATTATATTTTAGTTGCAATTTTTCTTAGTTGTGATATAATTAAACGTACACACAGCTAGGAGGAATTATGAGAAACGTAAACGGAGAGGCGCTTAGGGCGTTGGATAGCCAATACGAGCAATTAGTAAAGTCTAAATTTATCTTTTGTACAGCTCCTATGAAAAACTTCTTAAAATGTCTTGCTTATTACGACGAGTTTAGTGCCGTAATTAAAAAGTACAAGCAAAATTTCGATTACAAAAAGGAATTTTACAAATGCGCTATGGATATTAACGGAGTAAAAACGTTTACGTTACCTACTATTCATTCCAAAATAATTCCGTTAGTTACTTGCTTGCTTTTGGATTTTGACGACGGCACGAAAAATTTTACCGAGTTCATGCTAGATTATTTTCCGTCCGCTTCGCATAACCAATCTTACTACGCATTTTGCGACGCAGTAATCACCCCGTTTTACGAGGCAATTAAGGCTGTGGCGTTTGGTGGCGAGGTAAAGTTGCAAGAAGATGAAATCACCATTGCAGACAAGCAAATTACCATTGTAAACGGTGGTTTGTTCGAACAAAGCGAGTACCTTACCCAAAGATTATACGAAGCCGTAAAAACTTCTAATCTAACGGACGAAGAAAGGGAAGAGTGTAAATTGGTAATCGAAGGCTTTTTGCTAGCAACCGAAAGTTGCGATAGTAGGCGCATAAGAAGCGCTTGGATAGGTATGAAAAACACGCTAAAAATAGTAAAGGCGATAACGACTCAGCTTACCAAGATAGAAGATTTGCTTAAATTTTATTTGGTGCTATAATATATCTAATATATAAATAGGTAAGAAAATAGTATACTTATCTAAAATAAAAGCACTAAAAAGCGGTTTTTTGCGTAAAGATATGGCAAAAAACGACGATTAAAAAAAAAGTTGCAAAATTATAAAAAAAAATTGCAAAACCATAGTAAAATCATTGACAAATATAAATAATAATGTTATTATTTTTAGGCTGTCGCTTGAATGCGTAGCAAATTGAATAACTCGTACGTGGGGGTATAGCTCAGCTGGGAGAGCACCTGCCTTGCAAGCAGGGGGTCAGCAGTTCGATCCTGCTTATCTCCACCATAACGGGCTCATAGCTCAGCTGGTTAGAGCACTCGCCTGATAAGCGAGAGGTCGGTGGTTCGAGTCCACTTGAGCCCACCAAGTCCAAAACGGACACCGCACATTGACAACTGCATAAATGAGAGGTATTTGCTTTTCACAGGAGAGCAAATACAACGATAAGAGAAAACAAAAAGAAAAAAATCAAGAAAAATATCGTAAAGAAAAGAGTAATACACTTTCTTCACATATTTTGCTGAGGAAGAAACATCTTTAACAAAGAACCATATTAGGAAAATGACGTATACGATCAAGCTAATAAGGGCATAGGGTGGATGCCTTGGCACCAAGCGCCGAAGAAGGACGTGACAAGCTGCGAAAAGCTACGGGGAGTTGCAAATGAACGTTGATCCGTAGATATCCGAATGAGGAAACTCACTAGTAGTAACGTACTAGTATCCGTATGTGAATATATAGCATACAGGAAGGGAACCCGGTGAACTGAAACATCTAAGTAGCCGGAGGAAAAGAAAGAAAACAATCGATTTCCAAAGTAGTGGTGAGCGAAATGGAAAGAGCCTAAACCTAGGATAGTGATATCCGACGGGGTAACGGACTAGATAACGTATCAAAATGGGTAGTTGAATACAACTGGAAAGTTGAACCAAAGAGAGTAACAGTCTCGTAGACGAAACTTAGTTTGAACCGCTAGTATCCAGAGTAGTGCAGGACACGAGGAATCCGGCATGAAGACAGGAGGACCATCTCCTAAGGCTAAATACGACTTGGTGACCGATAGAGTATAGTACCGTGAGGGAAAGGTGAAAAGAACCCCGGGAGGGGAGTGAAAGAGAACCTGAAACCCTATGCTTACAAGCAGATACAGCACTACTGAAAGTGTGGTATCGTACTTTTTGTAGAACGGGCCGGCGAGTTACGGTGTGTAGCGAGGTTAAGTAATTAAGTTACGAAGCCGAAGCGAAAGCGAGTCTGATAAGGGCGCATAGTTGCATGCCGTAGACCCGAAACCAGATGACCTACCCATGAGCAGATTGAAGCTGTGGTAAAACATAGTGGAGGATCGAACTCACGTCTCTTTAAAAAGGCGGGGATGACTTGTGGGTAGCGGAGAAATTCCAATCGAATCTGGATATAGCTGGTTCTCTTCGAAATAGCTTTAGGGCTAGCCTCTCGTTAGAGTACTGAAGGTAGAGCACTGAATGGGCTAGGGGGCTTCACAGCTTACTGAACCTTATCAAACTTCGAATGACAGATACTTGATGCGAGGGAGTCAGACTATGTGAGATAAGTCTCATGGTCAAGAGGGAAACAGCCCAGATCCACAACTAAGGTCCCAAAGTATAGATTAAGTGGTAAAGGATGTGTTACTGCTAAAACAACCAGGATGTTGGCTCAGAAGCAGCCATACATTAAAAGAGTGCGTAATAGCTCACTGGTCGAGTGGTGATGCGCCGAAAATTACCGGGGCTAAAATCTAACACCGAAGTTTGGGGATAATAGTAATATTATCGGTAGAAGAGCAATGTATAAGAGCTGAAGCAGTATCGAAAGGGGCTGTGGATTTTATACAAGAGAGAATGCCGGCATAAGTAGCGAGAGCAGAGCGAGAAACTCTGCCGTCGAAAGCCTAAGGTTTCCTGGGGAAGGTTCGTCCGCCCAGGGTAAGTCGGGACCTAAGCCGAGAGCGAAAGCTGTAGGTGATGGACAACGGGTAGATATTCCCGTACCGGCCGAAGACGCTTAAATGAAGCAATGACACAGGAGGATAGCCAAAGCGCGCTGATGGATAAGTGCGTCCAAGATGTTAGGCTAACGTGTAGTGAAGTACGCACGTTGTTAGGCTGAGCATTGATGGGGAATGAAAACTAGTAAGAAAGTTGGTGAATCCACACTGGCGAGAAAAGTTGCTAAATATGTCTAAGGTTGCCCGTACCGCAAACCGACACAGGTAGGCGAGGAGAAAATCCTAAGACGATCGGGATAACTATTGTTAAGGAACTCTGCAAAATGACCCCGTAACTTCGGGAGAAGGGGAGCCTCCGCGAGGAGGTCGCAGTGAAGAGGCCCAAGCGACTGTTTACCAAAAACACAGGTCTCTGCAAAATCGAAAGATGATGTATAGGGGCTGACGCCTGCCCAGTGCTGGAAGGTTAAGGGGAAATGTTAGAGCAATCGAAGCATAGAACTTAAGCCCCAGTGAACGGCGGCCGTAACTATAACGGTCCTAAGGTAGCGAAATTCCTTGTCAGGTAAGTTCTGACCCGCACGAATGGCGTAACGACTTGGGCGCTGTCTCAACAATAGACCCGGCGAAATTGTAGTATACGTGAAGATGCGTATTACCCGCGACTGGACGGAAAGACCCCGTAGAGCTTTACTGTAACTTGATATTGAAATTCGGTAATTGATGTACAGGATAGGTGGGAGACTTGGAAACGTAGGCGTCAGCTTGCGCGGAGTCACCCTTGGGATACCACCCTTTAATTACTGGATCTCTAACCTTAGGCCATTATCTGGCTAGGGGACAGTGTCAGGTGGACAGTTTGACTGGGGCGGTCGCCTCCCAAAAAGTAACGGAGGCGTTCAAAGGTTCCCTCAGAATGGTTGGAAATCATTCATAGAGTGTAAAGGCATAAGGGAGCTTAACTGAGAGACAGACATGTCGACCAGATACGAAAGTAGGACTTAGTGATCCGGCGGTAGAGAATGGAATTGCCGTCGCTTAACGGATAAAAGTTACCTCGGGGATAACAGGCTTATCTCCCCCAAGAGTTCACATCGACGGGGAGGTTTGGCACCTCGATGTCGGCTCGTC